>Ga0222648_1000064_pt1 | contig 52425 bp, 29 predicted proteins | sample AntAcemetagen335_FD_181021 | JGI IMG/M metagenome (GOLD analysis project Ga0222648, IMG submission 181021) | Saline water microbial communities from Ace Lake, Antarctica - #335 | ecosystem: Environmental > Aquatic > Non-marine Saline and Alkaline > Saline | place: Antarctica: Ace Lake... | reverse complement strand
AAACGCCACCGTCATAACAGCGGAAACTTTCAACTATTTTTTGAAGTCTCGCAAGCCGATAACCAATTTAGTCAATTAAATAATTTAGTATTTTTTTATTACCATGTAACAACATAATGTTTGGTACCAAGAAGTGCACGCGGGTGGTACACCTACAAACACACAATCAGTTTTCGTTTGCGTTGTGTACGGTAGGTTTTTATAAGAATCGACTGGAATTGTGAACACCTAAAAACGTCATCCACATTATACAGGGGCAACAAAATTACACCAAGCATTTTTTTTGGTGCTCAAACCTCCGTGTAAAAAATCTGCACAGTATAACACCACAGTGCAGTCAAGCACAGGAAACATTTGAAAAGTAAAGTTAGAATTACCAACTAAGTTGTGGGGCTTTACAACTCCTTATCTGCACTTCACGTATTAAGTCTACCAAACCAAAAAGTTTATTAAAGACTGCATTATATGTTGGGTTTTTTGTGTGGTTGGGGTTGATACGTTATCGTGTATAAATTTTTAACAATGCTATATGTATAAAAAATATATTTTCCCTATTAATATTTTTATCGTTTTTGAAAAGTTGGATACAAATATTTGATCGGCTAAATTACTCAAGCCAAATCATTTTTTTTTAGTAATTGGTAAGAACTGATTTTACCCGTTAAATATATTCTTCAAAAATGAGTTGTTTTTTTCAAACTCAACTCTTTTTGAAAGCTCCGCCGTAGACACCTTAAAATTCTCGAAGATCAGTAATAATTTAGAATTCTTCTTTAAAAAGAATAGGATTATTTTGTACTACACATACTACTTCTACGGGTTGAAACTTAAGCTGTGTGTAATCATGCTTTATAACTTTTATACGAAAAACAGGGTAGCATCTATAGATAAACTATATAAAAATGCAAGTTGATTGGAGAGGGAATCAGCAGAGATGTTCGGTATTAACTACAAAAATAAAAAGGATATTAGAAAATTGTTATTAGACTACTCTAAAATTGAAAACCCAATGTTAAAAGATTTTCCTGTGGGGGGTTTTTCTGAGGTTTTTTATGACTTTTTTGAGGATCAGGTAGTAATGTCAAATAATAGTTCAATAGAGTTGTAAGTAAAAATTATGGGCTTGCGTTTAGTAACTCGAAACTTTATTTTTTGGTCACTTTAATAAGCATTTCATATGAAGTTTAACGATTCGGTAACCCCAACCAAATGAACCAAATATATGGTATAATTTATTTTGTGTATACTACTTTTTATAACAACTTTTATTGCGTCTATGGCTTAATCTTTTCAAGCAACTTAACTAAGTTAATTGTAATGACACTCCGAATACAAAATCAGTACACTTTACGTTTATTTGTTATTCGACCGTATCACAATTACAATTAGCTTCCTTTGATTTTTCGGATAATGTGTACTTGTAATATGTATTATCGACCACACCTATTTTAGTTGTCCTAACCACAACTACAATTTTAATTCGAACTGGGTATAGTACTTTTGCATAGCTTTTGTACCGTGTCTGCAGGAAACACCGTAAATAAAAACTGTACAACTGTGCTAACCTATTTGTGTGTATTCATAGAAAATATTTTATATAAACCACACAGATAATAAACACAGCAGAAAATTAATATTAAAACAATCAAATTAAAAAGCATGGTATCGAAGAATTTTAATCACTGTTTGAGACAAGCTGTGCAGGTGTTTTAATAGCCCCGCGATTATACCAAATAACGAACAATAATAGTGCAGATAAAACGATGTACGATGTTAGTTGGGAGGTTGAGGGGCCATTTTTGGTTACTACTAACAACAACATCAAACCTTAACAATAAGGGGCTGAGAGGCGCCTATTCAAAATTACAGTACGCGTTCTATATTTATTGCACGCTTTGCTGCAATTCTTTATACGTGTATTGATTTAATGTGCGGGCAAATCCCTTTACAACCCAGAGTTGCTATTGCATCCTAAGGCGGGCGCCGGTCAGCAATATACCCCATAATTTTTCTCATAAGGCTGCGTAATCGTTAACATGTAAATTACGTAAATGCGTAGAAACACACACACGATGTAACCAACTGCTATTATTCCCATGTGTGCAAAAAGCGCTGTTAGAGCTTGTTCGAATTGGTAACACGTCATTGAGGGGCGATTTGCACAGTGGTTTTCTACGTTGTTATACACCCCCGGCTATTAAATAAAATAAAAAACGCATCGGTAAGACTATAGATAAAAAATTATGCAAAGCTGGTTAGTATTTTGAAACTCTATTTTTTGATTGTCCTTATTTATCTTTTTTTTAAACTCAAATAATCTATTAAGTTTAATTCTTTATTCTGAAATTGTGTGGGTTATTTTATATACAATATCCGTTTTATTAGGCTCCCTAAATGATGATATTAACCTGATGTCAACATCATTTTTTTTATTGGCTTTAGCTGGCTTAGAGTTTTCATTTGGTCTCCTGTTAATCGTTCTGTTTAAAAATATGAAGGTAGATTATGAGTTTGGTCGCGTAAACGGTATGAGCAATCAATTCCTTAAGAAAAATATTAAAAATTTATACATAAATAGATACGTGTGAAAATTTTAAAAGTAGGCTTGAACACCGACTGTACAATAATTTTATAACTTCAGTGATTCGGGTAGAAATGAACACAACAAACCACAGTTACAAACACACAATTATAAAACAGGTGCGAGCAACACACCGTAGGACAACCACCCACGCAATAAATTAGGGTTTACAAACTAAATAGCAACACGTAAAAACAACAAAATAAAAATAATAAATGGCACGGCGAAAATAGATAGTAAAGCATTGCTTATGTTATGGGGTTAAATTGTAGCGCGCAAAAACGAACAAAAAAAAACTTTACAAGGGCAGACTCGAGATTTTTAAACATCATGTTGTGGGTTGTTAAATACAAACAACACACAATTAAGCGCCATCACATGCAGTAAGTAATACTGGACACCACCAAGCAATTACTTGTTTTTTTTTAACTAAAACTGAACAAACGTTAAAAATGGTGTGGTAAAATTATCAAGCAAAACATAACAAACAAACTAATAAAAATATTTGAAAGGTGTTAGGATAAAAAATTATGAAGAAGCATTTTGTATATAAGCGCTGTCGGCACACGGAAAACAATAAATAATTAACGCGCAATGATGTAACATTGCTTGGGTTTGCGGTGATCAAGAACAGAAGCACCTTAAACAACCACCGTTTTCCAAATAAAAGAAAAAGCATATAAACGGTGCCAAGGGCTAAAGCTTAAGGCCATAATGTGATAATTTGATTATAAAAGCACGGCCAGTACATTTTAATGTAATAATGCATGCGTAGGTGATATAAATTTATCCCCAAAAAACAACCCCCACACTTTTTTAGAAGTAACGCATTTAAATCCGTCAAGGTAAATGGGTTGTATATTAAACCACTTATTGGTGTGAGCATCCTCAAGGTGATCTGCTAATTTAGAGTAAATATAAAACAACCGTGTACAATTTACTCAACTTAAAAGTTTCGAGGTTAGTTTGACAAAATAGGCGGTCAAAATAATGCGGTAGTACGGAGACCAAAGAGAGGCACTACAACACGCTGCAGTATATGGTACCCGGCACAAACAGCACATAAAAAAAAATAGTTACGTTAATAAAAAGCAACCATAATACTCAATCAACGCATAGACAAGCCTTGTTAATTTATACCAAATTATAGGCAACTTCCAAGTACAAACAAAAAAGTGTGTATTAGTTAACCAACCTTAGTAAGGGTATAAAGCAGTTTTATTTATATAAACTCAATACCTCACGCAGAAGTTAAATGCAATTATTTAGCAACATACGTGTTAATTATTTAGCAACATACGTGTTTGGTTGCTGGGAGATCATTACACAATATGTGAAAATATTTCACACCTGTAGCTGTGTTTAATAAAAAGGCCATAAAGTAAATAACAAAAGCGTAATGGCTAAGTGAACCCAGCAGCTAAAAAGTCTTGTTCACATCAATCGCAGATAAGTTAAAAAACAGGCAAACCACCCCACGACACAACAACATCACGGGAATAACAGGGTTGCTTGTTGTCTACATCACAGTACTTACTTAAAAGTAGTACCGACGTAAAAACATAAAAATCCTTAAGATTTTAGCGTATTTAATCTAGTTTATTTGATTTGGGTAGACAATAATGCTTAAATGGTGACGTAGTAAGTGCAACTTAAGAGTTTAACTACTCAGGTGGTTTATGAACCCCCCGCTTGCAATAATGAAATTATCAAAGATAACATATACGACGTCGCACATTAAAGACAACAATTACAACACTACCACAAGTAAAAACAACACAAATCACATAAAGTTTCAGGAAGCGTTAATAAACACAAAGAAATAAAATACGTTTAGCCAATAAATACATTACAGATATCAGTTATCCGCATAAATTAAGTACCAAATAAAGTCAACATGTTAATGGGTGTTGTTTGCGGGTTGTGTTACCAAACATTTGGAACACATGTGTTGAAATTTTGGGGTTGCTTATATGAACCGATTTTACGGGACAACACCAGTAGTTAAAATTTATAATTTAAATTTATAATTTAAATTAGTGCTGCTGTCACATAAATCCTAGTGGGTTGTTATCAACACAAGTACTGTATACAAAAAATCACCAACATTAGGTATGGTTTAACGCGGCCAAGTATTGCAAGTGAAGTGTAATAAGAAAATTTTAAATATCCAGTAATTTATTTAGTGTGTCAATTTATAAACCTATTTTATACAAGCACAACATACATGATTGTTGCTCTGCTATAAAAGACTTTTAATAAATTAAGGGGGTGCCGAGCTTGTAAAAAGCAATTATATAATCGGTGTGCGAAGAGAAACACTGTAAAAAGAAAAACATTAGCGTTTACTGATTAACATCACCTTATACATAAAACACAGGTAATACGGGCAGCATGTAAAAAACACAATAACAACTAAGATGCTTATTACCAGGACTACTAACACATATCCGGTTGGATTTACATAACAAGTATAATAGAATCGCATCAGCATACATTAACCGGACACGTGACTATAGCTAGACTGCCCTAAGTTCTTTGCTGTGCTGTTTAACATATATGGTAACCTCTTTGATCAAGATTACACTAAGATATATGACAATTAAAGCAAACAGTAAACAATTAAAGGCTAAAAGTGTAAGTAATCCGTATACCAACAAAGCCGCTTGCTTTTGTAAAAATTTCAGACGATACAATAAAGCCGCGCACAGCCGTATAAGGCAGCCGCAAACGTAGTTTTTATTACTATTATTCACTTATCTATGAGGTGCGTAAACGTATTATTGTATAAAGTAATGAGCTCCCTTATATTAATTTACACCCCGACCTGTTGTTTAAGTTGTATTGGCTCCCGGTTGTTCTGTTGGATTTATGGTTGTGTGTTATCGGACTTACGTATCAACACGTTATAAAAAGTAACTAGAATGCTATACCTGATATATCACCAGCAACCCGCACGTGAAAAACCGCTTAATTTTTGTTTTTAGTATTCAAAAGGAACCAAAACCAAGCCGTAAATGAAAACAACGATTAAAAGCAACAGAACAAAGCGTGGTTTAAATGTTAGAATCAAGGTATGATAAAATTTTTGCAAGGTACACAAAATATGAAGCAAGTTCGAGCACGACAAAAGAAACCACAGAGACAATTAAACCGAGAGCAGCCTAATAAAGTGTGTCTGAGTTACCCTAAAAAGATTTAAATTTTTTAGGCTTGTCGCGACACTTGTATAAGTCCCCTGACAAAACTTTAAAAATTATAATTCAAACAACAACAAAACACAATGTCACAGTAGTGGAGATCATAGATATCACCACAGAATCAACAACAACTAGAATGGGAGACATCGTCATGTTATTTTTTATCCAAAACATCTTCGTATTTTCTTTAATTTTCTGGGCTCTGACCGTTATAGGTGGTTATTTTTATAAAAAAAAAAATCATTACATGAAAAAACAATTTTATGAATGTGGTTTTAAGGCTATATCTGACATCAACATTCAAATCAATTTAAACTTTACAATGCTGTGTGTGTTTTTAATTTTATATGATATCGAGTTCACGCTTCTTTTCCCTGTATTGTTTAGTTATGCTAATATAATTTTCTTTCAGTTTACCGTATACGTAATATTTATATTTTTGATCCTATTGTCCTTGTATTACGATATTCAGGTAAACGCACTGAATTGGCAGTATTAAGTGTGATGGTGTAAGGTAGGTATAACTCAATTGGTAGAGTGCTAAATTGTGACTTTAGTTGTTGTAAGTTCGAGTCTTACTACTTACCCTTTGTTAACTGCAAATAAGAATTTATTATTTTTAAAAAAAACAAATCTAAAAAAAATAAAATGTTACCCGGGACGTACACACTACTTGGAACATATGCACAGTGCGGAGGGTTTTTCAGGTGGTGTTGTTAAGCTGTCATATTATCACCATTATTTTGAAAAAAATTCCATACAAGTCGATGACTTTAATAGCGACTCTATTTACTACGTGTCATTAAACAAGAAAAGAAACCACTACCATATATCAATAATAAAAAATAATTTACTACACGGATATATAAGTCTAGGTACAATACTACAATTTTTTAACTTCGAGAAAAAGTACTTACGCAGGTCTAAAAAGGGTTTTAATATCTTTATCAGCGCATTTAAAAGGTTTTTTAAGCAAATAGACTATGAAAATGTAAATCTGTCGGTAAATTTTTTAGATTTTAATTTCCTCTCAGTAAGAAAAAACCTTTTCAAGGGTGTTTTATTAAATAATTTTTTTTTATTCAAACTAAATTTAAATCACGGCAGACTACTGTGTAAAAAATACAAAAATATAAAAAGAAGGATGAAGAAAAAATTCCTTAAGAGGTACGTCCTGTAGTGTTAAAATAATATATTTTTAAACTCTTATTTTTTAATATATTTAAAAATAAAATACACTACCAACTTATATACTTATTTTATGTAATATCACTATATGAGTTGTGTGGTTCCAACTTAACATATAAAATATCTAAACTATACAACCTCATTTTAAAGCTAAATTCAGAGCAAAACTACGCAATTCTTTATCTTATTATCTGTTTTATTCTAATTTACAACAATTCGAGCAACCACAACCCCCTAATGTTTTACTTGCTTTTTTGTCTAATCACTTTAGATCTAAAAACAAATTTGTTTTACCAAGGGGGTGTGGTTACAGGCGTTAACAAAAACCTACTAAATGGTTTATTGATAATACACCCTATAATATTATATACATCATATGGCCTAATATTCTATACCACATATGTCAAAATCTTTTGAAAGCTCAAATTATTGTTTTTTAATAGATTTTTTTTTACAAAAAAACAACACTATATTCAAAGTGTGGCTGCCCTTTTACTGTCTATGTCTTTAGGGTCTTGATGGGCAGAGCAAGAGTTAAGCTGAGGTGGTTGGTGAAGTTGGGACTTTATAGAGATAATCTCTTTAAATTTCCTATTTATCTTAATATTCTTCATTCACATGCCCAAATTTAAAAATTTTTTTATTTCACTCGAGTGGGATTTGCTTATAAAAACAGTAGTCTTTATGATAGTAGTTAGATTTAATTTTTTGGACTCCATACATAATTTTATAGCAAATAATTTTTTTTTCCAATTTTTTTACCAACTCGCTTTTTTTTACCTAGCAACATCAATGGTATTATTTAATCATAAATTTTTTAATTTAAAAGCATTCAAACTTACTTATAGTTTGCATCACATGTTTATACTCTTCCTCCTTCTTATAATCAACCTCCTTATATACCTTCATCTTGAGTTCTTGTGCTTAACCTGCAAGGATGTACATATGAAAAATCTTTTTAAAAAAAACAAAATACTATACTGACTGGTACTTTATATGTATACAGCCCTAATCTTTAAAAAAATAGGAATAAACTTATTTTCTATTAACTTTTTCGAGTTAATTTATCTTAGGGTATTTTTTTATAACAGGTACAAAAATTTAGGAATCTACCTTATGCATTTTATATTACTTACAACCGTTTATTACACCACACTTAACTTTTATTTTGTGGAGCAGAATAATTTCATATTGGGTAGAAATATCAAAGATATAGGCATTAATAGTGAATTCATAAACAACAATACTTATTTTATAAGGGAGTCTTGGATAGGCGACAGCTTCAATGACTCCATTTTTTACAAAGTTAATATTCTACGTGACAACATATTTTTGGAATTGTTTTCATTTAATAATTTTATATTGTTTATAACAAACATTAACATGTTGTTTTGTGCGTCCCTATTGTTTTTAGCAAACATTTTTAAATTATTATTTAAAAAAAGGATTTTTATTTAATAGTTTCTTTATTTATATGAAATCCGAGAAAAAATCATTTAAAGCGGTTTCTTTTAAAAAAAGGTACAAACCAAATTACGATATAAATAAGTTAAGGTATGGTAATGCAGGACTAAAGTTTTTGAGAGCCTATAATATTGAATACATATATTTATTCGACTTGAAAAAAAAACTAAAGTTCTTTATTACTTTAAGAAAAAAAATTTTTAATAATAACTTGTGAATCTTTTTACACGGCAACTCACCAATATCAAAAAAATCCAAAAACTCTAGGATGGGTAAGGGTAAAGGCCCTTTTCTGCGCATGTCATGTAGAGTGCATAAAAACATGATATTTATGGAATTTCTAAATTTAAATTACATTATACTTAATAAAATCACAACGTGTTTCGAGAAAAAAAATAACCTAAGGATCAAAATAATAAAAAAAGATAGTTTTATTACGACGTTCAGAAAAAAAAATATATGTTATTACAAAATGTACCAACAATTTTAAAAATGCGAACCCTGCACGTAGAATTTGATCAAACTAAAACTAAACTTCGTATCTAATTATAATCCCAACAACTCGAATAATGTGGGGGGTGGAAAAAATATTATGTCTAAAAAAATATTATGTAAAAACTTTATAGTATTTATCTTATTTTTAAATTTCTTTAAATTCTCACAGTTAAGCATGTTTGTAAAACCCAACTTTAGAAAAAGATTTATGATTCTGAATGCACCCTACAGGTATAAGCTATCAAAAAGTGAGTTTTATTTTTCAAGGTTTAATATATTATTAAGTATAAAAATAAACTTCAAACTGCAAGCCGAGTCTATAGAGGTGGTGTTTAAGTTCTATAAAAATTTATTTTTATTTTTATCGAAGTTTGACATAAATTTGTGTCACCAGGATTACTTAAAAATTTTTTTTAAGACACACCTAAAAAACAATTTCCTCCTGGTTAATTATAGATAAAACTTTTTGAACAGGAGCTATGCAAATAAAAATAAAAATTTATTTAATCTATTATATTTCGATAAGTTCAACGCGAAAAAACCGTTAAATTTTTTTCTAAAAACTGCCAGTTTTAAATTAGCGTGCAAAAAGATAAATTTAAATTATAATTTTAAAAAAAAATTATAATGATTTTTAATATTATTATGTTATTTTACAATTTCAATAATTTTTATATACTAATACCTTTTATCTACTTTTTTTTTATGTTGTGGCTCTTTTTTTTTAAGATTAACAGAACACAAAGAGTCAAAAACTTTAAAAAAGATTTATATTTTAACACGAACATTTTAAAAAAACAACACTTTAAAATATTTATAAATATAAATTTTCTCGTTGCAGGGAACCTATTAATTTTATTTTTTTTTTTGAGGGGGTGCTACGCGAACTTTTGGTGAAACCACCTTCTATTACAAAACTTTAACCTGGCATTAATAATGACTCTACTTTGTATAAATTTAATTTTATTGTTTGTAGTAAACGCCGTGAGCTTTAATAAGATAAATTACCCCAACGATTACTTCTTTGCTTTACTAAATATAACATTGTTATTACCACTTATATTTTTATCTAATAATATTTTTTCCTTCATTTTTATACTGGAGTTAAATACGAGTATTATTTTTTATAAATTAGTGGTTTCAAAGTTGTGGTATACGGCAAATGGTAAACATAAAAAGCTAAATAAAATTAGATCTAAAAACTATGTTAATTTAATATTTTATCAGTTTTGAATAACATTTTTCTCAACAATTATGCTATTTTTCTTTTATATAAATGTAAACTTTATTTTCGGTAGCACCGATTGATCCGTAATAAATTTCATAGTTTTCATGGAAGACAATGTGAACTATTTCAATAAGAAAATTTTGTTAGTTTTTTTATCCCTTATATTTATTTTTAGCCTCTTTTTTAAAATAGGGGTGGCACCGTTCCACCTATTTAAAGTGGAAATTTACAAGAGCATACCGTACCTTTCTATTTTATTTTATACGACCTATTATATCACCACCTTTTTGTTTTTCTTGCTATATTTAATATCTAACCTTTATATAAGTCTATTCGTTTATGTGTGGTTTATATTTTCAATCACGCTAATGGTAGGTGCGACATATGTAGTGGCTCTACTTTTTGACGTAAACTTCATTAAGGCATTCTTCGCTTATAGCACGATAATCAACACAACTAATTTTGTGATTACTATAGTTTCAAGTCTTACATAACACAACACAAACTACCAAGTAGAATTTGAAATTTTTCCCATCGAAAAAATATAAAACATATAGTATAAAAATTATGGGCTTACTGGAGGTAGGTGCAAAACTGAATTTGTTTAACAACAACTTCAGAAATAAGGAGGAGTATTTAAATAATTATATAAATTTTTTTGTTAGAGACGGTCTAAAAAAAAAGTTTAAAGGAGCGGTATTAAAAGCATTTAGCTTTTTTTTTTTATTTTTTATCAATAAGAACGCCGGCTGAAGCAGCTTCCAAGATAACATAGACATATTAAAAGGCAGTCTTTTTCTGAATTTTAATTTCTTTAAGGTTAACTTGATACTAGAGTTTTTAGTTAATCTGTTAAATCCCGTATTCGATATCGAATGTCATAACCCCGTACAGACCCGAAAAAAGAAATCTAAAAAAAATTTTACACTTAAAATAAGGTACTTAAAATATAATTCCAGAAAAAAAAGAGCTTTGAGGTGGCTTTATTTGTACTCATTAAACTTCAACGACAGTATGTTTTTCAAAAAGGTGTTTCAGTCAGTTTTTTTTACATTCCTAGAGGGTAAAAATTCATTTCTATACAAAAAAAAAATAGAATTGTACAAAAAAGCGACTAAACAAGGATAAAAATTAATTATTCTGTATCTTATCAATGTATGACCCTGTACATGTTATTAGTACTTGCTGTAAAAGTTTTAGTTTTAGGGGGTTGTATGTTGCCTATTGCTTTCGGTGTTCTGGGTACGGGTATTTTATTCGCGGGTTATAATTTGGCTGTCTCCAGGAACCCAGAAGAAGTCGAAAATTTATTCAACTCTACACTTATGGGATTTGCGTTAATGGAGACTTTCATTTTTTTATCTTTTGTGGTTGGTTACGTTATTTATGCCATGTAATCAATGTATAAACAAAATCACCGGAATAAATTCAACGGCGCGGTAAAGCTACAACAGATCGGAGTAATAGTATCTACGCCGATAAAGATTCTCGACAATACACTTGACTGCCTTATTTAATTCTAATATTTAAAACACTTTTTATATGCTTATTTGCAATAGGTACAAGAGGTACATTACCAAGGTATAGATTTGATCAATTTACACAATTAAACTGAAAGCATTTTATTTTTATTTGGTTGGGCTTTTTAGTGTTTAATTCCATGTACTATCTTTTGTTTTTTTAATTAACGTTCGGGAGGAGGGTTTATTACGTTTGAATAGCTCAGTGGTTAGAGCGTCAGGCTGAAAACCTGAAGGCCGCTGGTTCAACCCCAGTTTTAAACAATGCTTCTGGCCTTTATTACATTAATTGCAGCACGCTTGGGGTGAAATATTTGCGTAGTAAATCTAGTTATTATCTTATCTATTCTACTGTCGCTTTTTTTATCCGCTAATTACAATAACCAATACACAAACGATGTTACATACAAGCAAGAAGATTTTTTAATGGTGGGCGTGTTTAGTAGGTTCTTTATAGGGTGCCTTGAAGAAACAATAATTAGTAAAATAAATTTCAGACATTTGAACGCAACTCTCAATACAACCCTCAAATGATCTCCACTTTTTAAGAGAAGTTCTTATTTTGGGTTATATAACTTTTCAAAGAATAAGTAACCTGTATACAATGCTATATATAGCAACTAATAAAAATTTATATTTCTTTATAAAAATATCCACAATAATAGGTATAAGATACAACAACAACTGTAAGGTAAAAATATACAATAATATATATATACAGTTGATGCTCAATGTTAAATTAAATATAAATACAAAAATTCAAAATTCAGCAGAATTAAATAGTTACTTTCTGAACCACAAAATTAAAAAATTTAATAATTTATTATTTAATTTTTTCAACAACTACTTCGTTAACTTTATCAGCCTATTTTTAAAAAAAAAGTTATTTTTTTGCGTTAAAAAATTAAATAGATTATCAAAACACATTAGAAAAAACAAGACACTAATATTTATGTCCAGAAAACTAAAAAAATTCTACAGGTTTGCAGGAGGTTTAAAATTCTTCCGGCAATTTATAGAAATCCTGTGAATATCTTTTTTATTAAAGGATAGTCAATTCTTCTTAAATTGGTTTAAACATTTCATGGAAAGGGTAAACCTAAAAAAACACAAAAAATTTTTAAGTTTATTAAAGTTAGTGTTGGTTCGATACTATAACTTCTTCTTTATGAGCTCAGGTGTTTTAGGTGTGTTTTTTGATATAAGGGGTAAATTGGGGGTTACAGGAAGCTCTAAAAAAAGGCACGCAAAGATAAGTGCGGGAACGCACAGCTCAACCCAAAAGCAAAATAAAATGAGTTTTAGTCAGTCTTTGGTGAGAACCAGTACAGGTGTCTTGGGGGTGACGTTTTGTATATTTTTTGATTAGATAGATCCACCCATACTTATATTCAAGAATTATACACTGACACAGTTATTTTGCGACTTAAACTTTTACCACGATACATTAAACGAAATAAAAGACAATCTTTGGAGTGCAACGGGCGGTAATTACTCAAATAGCGCAGCACATTTTAACATCAAAATCGAAAACCTTAACCCCATATATGAAAGTACGGTGGGGTATCAACTCAACCACACAAATATTTGTATGCATTGCCGTGAGTAGTGTGTAGGTATTAAATTTCTTTCAATCCCGCATAGTTTAGTACCTGTGCTACCAATTGCAATAACAAGCTCTCTAATAGTTATAATCTCTTCTTTTATTACGCTGAGGGTACGTTGTATGCAACGCGTAGGGAATTATTACGACGTATTTACCAATACAAGTTTATCAGGGATAATTTCGAAAGCCAAAACCTGTTACGAGTAGTACATTAATGCTTACTCGGAAGACGCAGCGACTACACACATAAAAGTAAAAAAACAGCCGAAAATAGAAAAAGTAGATGTGCAAACAAGGGCTTTTATGGGTTTTTTATTTACATGGCCGTCGGAAATGTTATCTACTTCATTTAAAATATGAGGCTCTGTAATTAAAGTATCTAGTATCGCTTTGATGTTTGTTGGTTTTGAGTTAACATTATCATCTGCGGGACTTCCCCCTTGGTTTTTTTCTTACCCGATAAGTGAATGGGTTGGATGAAATGATTTTAGGACATTGAGGCAAAATATGTGAAGTGGCAGAATGGCTGTAAGCTGAAGTGATTTAATTTGACCGAGAACACCTCGCCTTTTGATGGAATCCCAATATGTTCCGGAAAAAATCACCTAATGGCGTGTGAGTTCTTTACGTCATTACGGAGGTAGCAGACCTTATGAAAGACCCACGATAGATTACACACATAGCAGAGCAATGTTGATTATATCGGAAGAATTACCAGAACCCGCAGGTCCATTTGGTTGGGTTGTAAATGTGATGTGGGTTTTGGTGTTATTGTGGTTGTAATTGACTATCAAGTCCCGCCTCATTCGTTGTTTAAAATTAAAAATAAATTTAAAGTCCTCAAGTTATAGTTTACAAAACTATTTTTCAGGTTATTAATATATATATATGTTGGAACAACTTAAACGTTGTTTTTAGGCTTTAGAAGCATTGTATTAGTGTCTACAGCAGACTACACAGATAAATAACAACCAAAACTTTAAGGTTAATTCGTTAACAATGCTTTGGTTGTATAATTGAAACACTGTAGACACCGAGGCGAGCCTCGGCAAGTTGTTATAGTCAATTTAAGTTGTTTTAATGTTATATAGGTACCTACTCAAGTATAAATTTATAATTTCCCTTCAATCTGGTTTGTATATAGACTTTTTTATTAAGAAGTTGGGTGAGGTTTTTTTTTTTTTTAAAAAAAACTACGCCTACATAAGTTTCAGCCTCTTTTATATTCTTGTAGTACTAAATTTTTTAAACTTTTTTTGTGAATACTCTTATATATTGCTGTGAATAGTGTGTGCGGTGTGTACCGGTATTAAATCCCTTTCAATCCCTCATAGTTTAGTGCTTGTACTACCCATTGCAATAACAAGCTCTTTAACAGCTATAATACCTTTTTTTATTACGCTGAAGGTACGTTGTATGCAACGCCTAGGTAATTATTACGATGTATTTACACATACAAAAGTAAAAAAACAACCTAAAATAGAAAAATTAGACGTGCAAACAAACGCCTTTATGGGTTTTTTATTTTCATGACCGTCAGAAACGGTGTTTACTTTATTTAAAACATGAGGCGCCGCCGCACTTAAAACATCAGGTATCGCTTTGGTTCTTTTCGGCCTTGAGTTAACATTATCATCTATGGGGATTAATCCTTGGTTTTTTTCTTACCCTATTGGTGAATGGGTTGTGTGAAATGATCTTAGAACGCTCCGTCAAAGTATGTGAAGTAGTAGAATGCCTGTCAGTTGAAGTGATTTAATGTGACCGAAAAAACCTCGTTTTTTGATGGATCCCCAATACATCCCAGGAAGAATTACACAATGACCAGTGAGCTCCTTACGACATTACGGGGGTAGTAGACCTTACGAAAGGGACATGATAGATTATACACATAGCAGAGCAATGTTAATTATACCCGAAGAACTACCAGAACCTACGGGTACATTTGGTTGGGTTGAGTGACGTCCTATAGTAGCCGCTGTTGCGTTACCAGTGTGTCTATTTGGGGGAGTTGCGTTGTTTTATTTAGGAGATTCTATGTTATAAATGAGTAAGTAATAAAGTATAGATGAAGTTTATTTTAATATTGCTAAACAATATGCACAAATAGGGACAATGTATTTTGTGTTGCGTTTTCTATCATTTATTTTTTTATACAAAACGTCAGCTCTAGATGATTAAGTCGAATAGTCTTTTTTTTAAAAAAAAGACTATACGAGCATTAAAATTTAGTGTATTATTGTCTTATAAAATTTTTTACAAATGTTTATGTTATTTTTTTAATTAGATCCGTGCGTATATTCATGAATTATATAATGACAAATTTTGAAAATTTTTTTTACGAGTACGGTCTAAGCATTGTACTTTTGAACATAATTATTTACACCACATTATTATTTTCTATGTTCAGTTTGATTTTTGTATTTGATCTAAGATTTTTTAGAACATTGAATGAGCTAAAAAGCTTTGGTAATTTACAATTTTTTTTAATCACCTGCATATTTACCCTTTTATCCATGGCGGGTGTACCACCCCTCACAGGATTTGTGTCAAAATTTTTAATGTTTATTCTAATATTTCTGAAAAAAAATATACTTTTCACTGTACTTTTTGGTGTTATCAATTTTTTTACGATTTATTTCTATATACAAAATGTCCGCTTTTTAGCAAACAAGTCGAGTAATCTTTTTTTTTTTTTTAAAAAAAACTACGCCTACATAAGTTTCAGCCTCTCTTATATTCTTGTAGTACTAAATTTTTTAAACTTTTTTGGTGTCATTTTTTTAGGTGACTTTTTGATATTTTTAGACAACTTCTGTCTATATCTATCCAATTTTTAATATTATGGCGGTAGCATTAATAACATTCTTACACAGCAGGCTTAATCACACCAACGTACTATATACAATGGAACCAATTTCACCGAGAATATACATTTAAGTGGAGGTGTTAAATAATAAGTAATTTCAAAATTCTATTTACGAACTATATACTGATAACTTTTTAACAACACCCTTAAAGAGAATACATTCGTGTGTGAGGGGTGCTGGGTGACGACAGCCCCACTGTAAAATTCAAAAGTCCCGTAAGCATAGAATGAACCACTTCAATTTATTAGTTGCTGTTGTAGCATGGATGTATGCATGTGCAAAAACTTTTATTTTTACGTACAATATGGCTTATATAATATTGCCACCGACAACGCTAAAATTGTTAAAATTTATGTTACCAGTTTTCCCAAAACCAACAATGTATTTTGTATGCTATGTTTAGCAGCGTTATTACAGACAGATAATAACTACTACACGTTTAATTGAAAAACATGGTAGAAAATCTTAATTGCACCGCAGAGTAGGTTAATTTGTATTATTATATATAAAAGGTCATAGGGAAGAATCTTTGAAGTGCAGTAGGGGGTAATTATTTTAACAGCAGACCATCTTGTGACATCAAAACCTAAAACGTTATTTTTGTATGTGAAAATACGGCGGGAGTATTGATCCGACCGCATGCATATTTTATACGTGCGCTGATGTGAATATATGCTGGTATTAAAATTTTATGCAACCCCACACAGTTTAGTATCAGTCTTACCGATTGTAGTAGCAAAACTGCTAATACTCACACACTCTTTGTTAGAGTGTGAATGCATTGTATAAGGCGCGCCGGGATTATTACAACGTATACACTGATACAAGTTTATTGGGCATAGCATCAAAGACTAAAACTCGTTACAAGCAATGCATAAATGCTTACCCATAAGGCGTGTTTGTTACGAATATAACAATAAAAGACAATCAAGGGTAAAAAAAGTAAAACACAAACGCAACTCCTTATAAGTTTTTTATTTACATGGCCGTCAAAAACGTTGCCTACTTTATTCAAGGTATATAGGGATTCTGTAGTTAAAGTATCTGACATTACTTTAATATTTTTTTGTTTTGAGTTAACACTGTCAGCTAATAGGACCCCACCGTAGTTTTTTGTTCAAGCAATAAATGAATGGGAGGTTGAAATGATTTTAGGACTCTCGCTCAGGACGTGTGAAGCGGCAGAATGACTGTAAGATGAGATGCTTTAAGATGACCAGGAAGATCCCGTTTTTTAATAGATGCTTAATACATTTCTGGAAGAATCACTCAATGTCAGGTAAGCCCTTTACAACATTATGAAGGTATCGGACCATATTAAACACCCGCAACGGATCACATACATAGTAGAGTAATGTTGACTATACCAGAAGAATTACCGGAACCTCAGGTCTGTTTGGTTGAGTTGAGTGGCGTTATATACTAGCCGCTGTGGTGTTACCCACATGCGCAATTGCAGGGATTAAGCTGTACAATGTAAGGGATTCGATGGGATAAATGTGCGAGTAATGAAGTATTGATGTGGTTTATTTTAATGGTACTGAACACGCGCACGAATCAACACACGTTTTTTGTAGTGTGTTTTTTATCATTTATTTTTTAGACAAAACGTCAGCCTTAGTGCTTAAGTCGAATAGTCTTTTTTCTTAAAAAAAAATTACGACTACACAAGTTTTAGCATTCAATGTATTATTGTGTTATAAAATTTTTTTAAATATTTTGATGTTATTTTTTTACGTGACCTGTTAATACCTTTAAATAATTTTTAGCTATACGTATTCAATTTTTAATTATTATTTTGTTAACCTCAAATCAATTAATGATACACAAAAGATGTCAAAAAATAAAAAAAAACAGAGCCTCCAAACTAAAAACACAACCGCACGTAAGGGGTATTGTATTGCGTGTAAGAATACAAACACCCAAAAAACCCAACTCAGCACGTAGACCTGTTTGTAGAGTTGCACTAATGAACAAAAAAACTGTTATAGCCCACGTCCCCGGTGGTAGCCACAACCTACGAAAACACTCACAAGTTTTAATAGAGGGCGTGGGGTGCAAAGATTTACCGGGTGTAAACTACACTTGTGTAAGGGGTGTCTATGATTTTTCAGGTATGCTGAGTAAGCTAAAAAGAAGATCCATTTACGGTACAAAATTACCCGATAAGCTAAAGAAAAAATTACGCAGGAAGTTTAGGCAAATATAATTCGGTTAACTTTTGTAGAGGGCGCAGCTCAAATAATAAGCAAGACAAAAGATGCGGTAGAAAAGACGCATGCACCATTATTCGATTTTGATAATTTTGCTGTTACGCTAAATAAACCAAACGGCACCATACCCCGAATATTAGAAAAATAAGCTAAGGACCGCAATTAATGGTATCAATGGTTATTGGTGCAAAAACCGACCACACACCAACCACATTGGGTGACTGTGTGGTGGTGTAACAGAGCAACAACTGTTGACACTAGCCAGGTTGTTTAATAACCACAGATAAGACAATGCCCGTTGTTACACACCTGTAAAAAATTTTATAAGGACAGGTATTAAGTAAGTGGTTTACAAAATTACAATAGAATATCCTAAAGAACAACAATCATAATTTGTTTAGGTTGTCGGTACGAATCAACTATTTTTTATACAAATAAGGGTTTAAATCAACCAACACAAACCCCTCACAGTGCCAACCAACAAATAAGTTAACGTTTTAAGATTGTACACAAAAACTTTTGTCAAGGTGAGGAATCAATTTATTTTTAGCAACCCATGTACTTTTTACTGGCGTTTTAATACTTAATGCATATAACGTAGAAAATAGTGTGTAGGTGATATCAATAACCAAACTATTTATAAAGTACACGTGGCAAAGGTAATAACGTTACAAAGTTAATTAATCCCATAGATCAGCATCGCAGATTTATAAACAAAAAATTACGCGAATACACGAAATTAATTTATATTTAGTAGCTTAGGGGCTTGACTCTATATTTTAGTATTCACCCCAGGTAACTTAAAACTCATCTAACAGGTAAACTATAGCTGAGTAACACGTGAGAAGTTTTACCGCAATATTACTACAAAGTTAATCAATCCCACTTATTAATAATATAGAATTATAGATAAAAATTATGCAAAGATTAAAGCTTAATTTTTATCTATAATAGTTCATATGCTAGGCCTAGATAATATTCGATGCGTAAATTATAAATGAGTATTCTAATATGTAACCACCACAACAGAAACGTCAAAAAGTAAGTTAACTCGGGCGACTAGTGTTGTAGAACTATAAAAAAGAAAATTACTACAGGAATAAACAAATACAGCAGAATAATACTTAGAGTCCAATTAAATTAAATTAAGGGTACATTAGAAAATTTATTAACTGCCTTAAGTTTTTTCAGTTAGTAGTAATTCTAGGGTAGAACTAACCCCAAAAACTTAATAATTATACCCCGAACCACAGCACAATTGCATAAGCAACAACAAGCATCGCTGCAAAATCAACATAGAATTAAAAAAAAGCATCATCATATTACTATTATTTATTCTAAAGGCGGTATTGGCACTTTACCCAATTTTCCAGGTTACCAAAATATTACTAATGTATCTATTGACTATATTTATACTGGACATAAAAAGTGAAAAAACTTCAAAAATCAAAATACACCCCTTACATACTTACAATGCATTTAAAAACATTAAAACAAAAGCCACTTAATTATATAACAACCAAAACACGTTTAGCTTTATTAATCCGCATACTCTCATTATATTTTAGTATGTAACTCTAGAACACACGATGTAAATAACATAATATACCAACCACAGCGAAATTTCAAAAGTTTTTTGATTTGTAAAGTTTCTGCTACGAACCAACAAAAAAGTCTTTAAAAATTACACCTCAAACCGCAAGCAAGGAGTTATGTGGGCAACAATAGGCATCGGTGCAAGGTCAAAATCAAACCTAGAATGGGAGACATCGTCATATTATTTTTATTGACTTTAGAGGTGGTATTAGCATTTTATTTAATTTTCCAAATTATTTGGATGTTCTTCATATGTCTACTGACATATTTATATGAGCCTAAAAGGGCAAAAAGGCTTCAAAAATTAAAAAGAACAGTTTATATACTTACATTGTTAGTATGCGCTGTAAGTATACCAAATCTAAAATTATTTGATTATATAAAAACTAAAAACCATTTGGTTACCGTAATTTATATACTTTCAATTATACTCATTATGTACTTTTTTAACCCCTTTGGTCACTTATAAACATGTTAGTAGAAATATGAAAAATATCTAAATAATCAAGAAAACCAAATAAAGAGTTAACACTGTAGGATAAACAACAATATAAAACAAACCATCACAACACACTATAACCCCACAACAATATAAAACAAACCATCACAACACACTATAACCCCACAACAATAATAATATAATGACAGACACCGCCACGTTACTATTATTTTTTATAGAGGCCGTTTTAACACCTTATTTAATTTTCCCGGTTAACCAAGTATTACCGGCACAAACAATAATACACTTATGCACCTACAAAATAAACAAGTAAAAAAAATTCCATAGAAAGTTTACACCGATACAGTTTGGTTAGCTTTTGTAATGAGAGTAGATTACGTAGTGACCCCAGCAAAGGCTGTCGTTTCTTGAGCCAGGCAAGGATCATTTTGACCTTTAACCTTTGGCTTAGCTTGTTGTGCCGTAGAAATGATGCACTCAACTGTTAGTAGATATGATTTTGATAGGTTCGGTGTTATATTTAGAGCAACCCCAAGGCAGTCAGACCTAATTATAGTCGCAGGCACACTAACAAATAAAATGGCACCGGGCCTTAGGAGATTGTATGAACAAACCATGGACCCTAAGTGGGTGATATCGATGGGTAGTTGTGCAAATGGTGGTGGGTACTACCACTATTCGTATTCAGTGGTTAAGGGTTGCAATAGGATAATACCAGTTGATATTTATATACCCGGTTGTCCACCAACGGCAGAAGCATTGATGTTTGGTGTCATACACTTACAAAAAATTTTATATAGACAAATAAATGAAGAAGGTTACAACTTTACAAAATCAACATTTTTTAAAAAAAAATTATACTTATAATTTTTTTAGGTCATCGGTTAGATTCAATGCGTTTTTTTTAAAAAATAGTTTTTTTTTACTGAAGTTTTATAGGTTATTTAAATTTTCCCTTATTGTTAATTTTTTTTTAAAGAAAAAAATGATTTTTAAGCCATTTAAAATATCCTTCGCAGGTGATATGGGAGCCCTGTTTATAAAAAAAAAAATTTCCAAAATCAACCACAATAAAGTATACGGGCAGAATTACATGTTACCAGTTACGAACACAACAATAGAACTGAGTAAGACAGTAATAAAAAACACAGTAGAAACTAACTCAGAGGCGATTAATTATAATTTCGATAGTACCTTAAATTACAATCGATTACTTAATATACTTGTTATAATTCAAATTAAATAATTTGTTTTTATGCGGGTATACGCGTGAAGCGATAATATTGAACTGAAGACTTAAAAACTTAACGCACCACAACACATAAATTACAATAAAAATATTACCAACGAACTAATAAGACAAGGCAAGTAATAATGACCACAAAAGCAGCAATACAATTAAGTACCTGTAAGGAGTGTAAAACAAAAGAAGCCCACAAGTGTTTTTGAACTTATTTTTTAACGACCAACACCAATTTTGTGATGTGGAATGACTTTAGGTTTGAAAAACTTAAAAAGACATAAATTACCTCACCTTCAAGATACCACAGACGTACTAAGAATGCCCTTGATATACTGTGAGGGTCGTTGTTTTAAATATATATAGTAAGAGGGTTCGTGAATACTTAGATAGGTTATATTTAAAAAGTTGCTAAAAAACAACATAAATTATTTAATAAGTGCACACAATAAAGGTGCCTAGGCCTTTCAATGTAAAAATGAGCAAAACAAACGAATTAAACAATAGAAAACCGAATAAACCAAAAACACAGGAGTTACCCCAATTAAAGTCGCTAATCTACAAGTAATTGTATGTTCAAAAGCAATATAAGATTGTACATCTACAAAAAACTTTATACAGATTAACTAATGCGGTAAAAAAAAAGGAGGAAAAAAAAAAAGAGGCTCACGACATTACGAAATTAAAACTTTTTAGGTTACGGAGCACACCTAAAGTGTCACTGTACGTGAATAAAGGTGCAAATCAATAAACCATAACCGAAACCTTAAAAATTTATATTTTAAATCATATTTTAAAAATAAAATGAAGTATTAGCAGCCAATGCAAACAATGCCGCCACAGTATTAACCGTAAAGTAAATTCACTGAGTAAGGTGTAAGAAACAGAACAGTAATTATATACTCACAACTAATACGTGGTTTAGTTTATTATGTTATGTTTACATCGTGTTACATATTTACAAATCTTAAAAAAAATACTAATAAAAATAAATACAGTGACGCGCCTTACTTTAAGCACAACAACCTATGAACGGTACGTCGGAGATATGGTAAACGCAGCAAACTTACTAGTAAGGTTTTAGTATGATTTTAGAGTTGTATGTATATCTAAATTTTTGAAAAATAATCTAAAATATTATCAAAATAATATCAGTAAGTGTTTATATGTAATACACCCGTAACCACACCAACACAAGTACCACAGTAAATGAGTACGTTAAGAATATCTCACGCAAACACAAAGATAACAAAAATGTTTATAAGCGACCAGTGTTTAATGGTTTATAGTTTTCATTTGTGTTTTTAGCTGTGCTTGTGTGATGGGTTATAATGTTGTCCAGTTATACATTTGATACAGCTAACTCTTATTTTGGTTTGCAGGGTACAGTAATCAATTACCTGTTTAATTGACCTAAAGGACCTTATTGGTGAATACCGCAGGGACGAATTAAGTTGGTTTAACCTGCGGCCAAAAAATAGCTCTAAGAATGTGACAACCATTACTGTGGTGGTGCGTGTTTATACAGCAAACAATATAAATACTTAGCAACGCAAACGTACCAAAGGGTGAAAAGACTTTTGTAGCGTACTAGCACTTAACCCCCCCAAAGCACAAACTCAAAAGCGTACGCTTGACTACATATTTTACACTGCACCGAAAAGGCAGCAGCTAAACACTCTTTAAGTAATAACACTTAAACATTAAAGGTGCTATTGGTGCAACCGAGTTTTTACAAGAGCTGCGCAATAAAACTATTGGTAAAAAAACTGAGAAACACAACGGAACTAAAAACTTCGTAAAAATGCGAACACAAAGAGCAACCAACTAAATTTAAACAAGGCTACTGATCTGTGGTATAAGATTTTTTGTAAAGATGTAAAATCAATTTATTTTTAGCAGAGTACGTAACAGTATTGTCTTAATGTAGGCTGAGATTGACGTAAGCAATTACTCATAGGTAAAATTATCAACCGCAAAAGTCTGCCATTTATTAAGTTGTACGAGCATTATATTACCACCTAAGCTTTAGTGGAGATCGTTGCATTGTAAAAATTATTTTGATTGTTTCAGCATCGCGCCTGTAACAACAACATTAAAAACACAATTAATTAGAGCAACAGGGGCACTAACAAGTAAAGTTGGCATTTGGTGTCACGTGGTTTTGTAAACAAATCGCGCATTAAATTGGCGGTACCAAAAGGTATTCACCCAAATGGTGTTAGATAACACAAATACATTTATGCAAAATTGGGGTGGCGTAACCGGGTAGCATCTGTTGATACTACGCAACAGCCAATTAACCAAAAAGGTTAATACTCGATGTATACACCCATCTAAAATTTTAGAGGGGTAAATAAATTAAAGGGGTTACGACTCGCAAAATCAACATTTTCTAGGCCATGAGTCAATACAACACATTTTTACGTAAATACATATGGAATAGCAACATAGACTAAGAATTAAAAACTTATTTGGTAAACCACAATTTAAAAATAAAATAAAATATTACCAACCGCGCAAAAACAACACCAGCACGAACAATACTTGTAAAGTAAACCTCCCCGAGTAATCGTATTGAAATTAAGGCGACTATATATTCACATATAAAATCAGATTTGTAAGTACGGGGTTTACATCACAACCACAAATAACTAAAAAAGACCGTAAACACCGAACAAAGCAAAACTACCACACACAACACCCGGATACGGATCTTATGTTGAAGTGACAAAAAGCATCACAAATTTATATAAAAGTTTTTTACGTAGCTTTAAAATAAGTAATGCTCTATTATTAAAATTTTTGAAAAATACATCAGAAAACCATTTACAACAAACGTAAAATTTTGTATGTAAGGAGTTAAAGCACCTCAAATAAAAAATACCTTACCAAATACAGGCACAGCTAAAATATTATTACACGTAAAGATAACAATAAAAAAGAAGCGTCCACAAAAGGCCGTATTTAAGTGGTCGTAACACTTTACTTCTACACCCCACTAGGGACAACCATTACTAGATTGATCTTGCAAACCAGTTCAACCAGCGATGCACCTGCTTTAGTGGTGTGTTTGGTGAAGAATACCCGTAAAAACTAATGTAACCCTTTTATATAAAGTCAACCTCATCTTAAAGAACCCCTACACACAATAATACAAATAGTGTATTGCCATTAAATGGGTCGGTATTTTAACACGCCAATAAAATACAGTAAAATACTGAGTGCTGTAATAGAGTATGCGCGGCTACACAGGAACAACACGACAAGTACAAGTCAGAGAGAAATAGTTTATGCACCCCAATAAACTACAACAACATTACAAAACATAACCAAGTAATTACTTACACGTCTTAGCCTGAGGCGATCAAACTCAAAAGCATATTTAACTGCATTTTACTCTGCGAAGCACCGACGAAGCAACATGGAGGATTATTTTACAAGACGACGTCTTGTCAAGTTTTGAGCATATCTATATATACACAAACCCGGTTTACATCAAGAAACCACGAGTTTTTCTTTAGCACCTCGACTGTATCTGCACACTAAAAGCACCTAAAAAAAAAGACGACACCCGAAGCGAGATTCTCCGCAAAAGGCGAGTTAAACAGCACAAAACAGTTGAGCTAACTTATGTGGGCTACCGGTTGTAAGATTACAGCTAAAAATAGCTGTCAAGATTAAAAATTAAAAATAAATTTATTTTTAGTAGTTTATGATCCTGACCTTATTTTTTTAATGATTGGTGTCTGTTATTAAATGGTGCTTGTAAGGTAAAACATCACGGAATAAACCGTTATTATAAATAATAAATAATATCTTTTTAAAAAAATATAAACCGACAACGTCGACGCTGAGATTTAAAAACTTTTTTTTTAAATTTTCTTTTAAAAATAAAATAAAAATATTGTCAACTTACTACAAAAATAATGCGGGTAGAAATAATACAGGTAAAGTAACTATTCTAAGTAAGGGTACTAAATCCAGGAGTAATTATATATTCGTAGATAGGTTGAGGGTTTGAAGTGCTGGGCTGTGCTATATCGCATCACTACTAACACTAAAAAAAAAATTACTAGCACTAATTAAATACATTAACGGGTCATACTCTTATACACCATTAGCGTACGGATCACATGTAGGGCAGGTAATGAGCACCACAAATTTACCCAGAAGGTTTTGACATAATTTTAAACCGGGCAATGTTGTACTATTAAAATTTTTGAAAAAATATTCCCTATTTTTTAATTACAATAACTACGGAAAAATTTTGTATGCGAGAGCCTCCGGTACTTTCTGTCAAATTGTAGAGACCTTGATAGATACAAATGTGTCTAAAATATTGTTACCATCAGGGGCAATAAAAAAAGTACCCGCGTACTCCTATGTTACCGTAGGCAGGTGTTCAAATGTATTCAATTCTAGTGTTGTTTACGGTAAGGCGGGTTATTTAAAGTTTAAAGGCAAGAAACCTAAGAATAGAGGTGTTGCTAGGAACCCGGTAGACCACCCACATGGAGGCAGAACCAAAACCAACTCACCTGAAGTATCACCTTGGGGTTGGGTAGCTAAAAGAAATAAATAATAATAATTTGGCACGTTCAAAATGAAAAAACCAGTTTTTTACCAGTGATGTATGAAAAAGTATAGCGTTGATTAAGCAAAACCACCAAGAAAAGGTTTCTAAAAAGAATAAATTTTTCAGGTCCTCTTCGATTCCACATTGTTTTATGTCCTTACGTATAAACGTGTATAAAGGTAATAATTGCAAAAGGATTTTTATTACTAGGCGTTTGGTGGGGTATAAGTTCGGTGAATTCTCTTTTACAAGAAAACCTTTTTTTTATCCAAAAAAAGATTTAAGAAAAAAAAGATAATGTTTATTGGTATATATAATAATTAAATATAAAACACACAAGTCTAATTTCATACTGATGAGTTTTTTATACTATTTTTTTAAATATAAAAATATATATACTTTTTTTTTTAGTGTGTTTAATAATTTCTTTAAGTTAAAACTACTAGTATTTTTTAAAAGAAAAAATATGTTATTCCATAAAAGAGCTAACTTTAAAAAAATAGCATACAACAAAGTAGTACACGTGCCTAAGCTCAAGCGCAGGTTTGAAAGATTTAAACAAAAGACTAATAGGACCGTAGATAATAATTCAAGGTTTCTAAGTACAGTGTCGGCTAACAGAGATGTGATAAAATCTATATTCTTTAGGAAACACACTAGACAAAAGAATATAACCAAATTCTTAGTAAACTTATCTAAAAAAAACAACCATTTAATAGGCAGGATGTCTAATTTTCTCTCATTCGTATTGGTACAAAGCCACTTTTTTTTTTTTATAAGTGATGCGAATCATTTTATAAAAAAAAAACTTGTTTATGTAAATGGTAGGACAGTACTTAATAAATTTTTCGAGGTTAAAATCAATGATCGTATTGGATTAGTAACGTTTAATTCATACTTCGATTATATTTACAGTATATTTAAGTACTTTAAAAAAAAAAAAGCTAAAATCAAGTACAGAAGGTGGCGCAATTATCAAGAGAGGTTAAAAGGCCCTGTGGAGTATAAACCTTGGTTACCTAATTTTCTCAATAAATTTTTATTTTATAAAATAGATATCCCGAAATATTTGGAGGTGGATTTTTTTTCCCTAACTGTGGTGTATATATACATGGATAACGATCCATCAAATAAAAATAAATTCTTCTTAAAATTTATATCCTTTTATATGATTAGAACGTATAACTGGAAAAAATTGAATTAATTCTATACACCACTGCATGGGAATCCTAGGTTACTCCGATAACAACCAAAACAATTTTTTGAATACATCAAATGTTTCATTATATCACGGTATTGACTGAGTTTATAGTTACACAGAATCTGCCTACGCATATGAGTTTAAGATTTTATACTTTAAATTTTTAAACTCTATATTCGATGACTCTTTTGAATATTTCGTTAACAGTCTATGGCATTTTTCTTTGGCATTCTGCCCACTTCAATTGTCGTGGTGTTTTTTGCTGGATAATTACAACAGGTCAGAAATAGTAAAAGCTTATTTTGTAGAGGATTGGTATAAATCTGTTTTAGCATCCAAAGACACGTCTTTAATCCTGATACACCACCCGGAGTTGAGTTTGATAAAAAGCGCGTTATTGGGTAACGTTTACTGGCGTTACCTGTCTGATTTTAGTTTCTCTGTCAACGAGCTACTTGAGCAGGAGTCATTTATCACTCCAGTAATGTTATTACCACAACTAATACTTATGATTTATTTAGCCGCCCTGTTTGTTAGCTTTTACTTTTCTTTTTACTCAAGCGCAGTCAAGGATGAGTCAACGATCGACTCAGATTATCTTGCTGCCAGCACCACAGTAGAGGCTGAAAAGGAGTTGGGATCATTAGATGACATGATACTGGGTGTACTAGTAGTAGCTTACATTTTTGGGTGGTATTTTTATATTCAGTGTTGGGCATTAGTAAGTGTTGCACCAGAGTTTATGTTGGTTTTCTACCTATTTCCTTGCTTATACTTCATCATCTTATCAGTACCTACGTACTTATCGTATGACTTTGGTATTTTTTTTCTTGCTTACCTGAGGGGGTCCGCACCAAGTCCAGCAATAATGGCGGAGTTAATGTATGATTATATTGCTTTCGCTGCCTTTTATATAAGGCTGCTTGTACAGGGTGTTAGGCTATTCCTGATGTTGGGCACTTATGCAAGTATGCATGATTTAATTTTGTACTTTTCCTTTGACCAAAGAATGATGTTGGGTTCTGAAGGGTTCTGAGAAGAGGTTTCAAATCTAAACGCTACTGTGGATTCAGTATCTTACTTCCTGCTATTCTGCTTGCCTGGTTGGTTATTATATTGGATGTATGAAATCCTGCATACATTTTTTGTAGTCACTGCACAGTCAATAGCATTTTTTGCGATGGTATTTTGACTGTTTTTATTTTTGTACTCATTTTTTGTTTTTGAAAAAACTGAAAACCATTTCAAGACCAAAAGAGATTATAAAAAGCGAACACCACAAAATTAATTAATTAAGGTTAAGTAAGACAAATGTTTACTGTCGTAGGGCTGTAAATAAAAATTTTTAAGGGGTTAGTAAGGCTTAGTTTTAACACAATAGGCTCTTTTTATTATTTTTTTAACGCTTAGCATGATTAAGCGGGACGTTTCCTAATAAATAAAACAGCGTTCTTTAATATACGTAGGCATAAATTATCTGATTTTAATTTCTCTGTCAACAGTTGCGGTTAGCAAAAGCCATTTTCCGCAGGAGAATTGTTATTTAAAATTAACATTTAAAATCGCTTATTAACAAAAAAAATGTCCAAAGTTGTTTATAACACAATACGCGATAAAAACTACAAAATCAAAAACCCCACACCACCACCACAATGATAGTGTGGAGTAAAACAACTTATAAAACAGCTCGGCTACTTTTTTGGTGTGCCCAGTGGCCTGTTACAGTAGTTGTTTATAGTGTTTTGCAGAGTGCGGGGTCCATTCGATTATCCAAGGCAGGTTCTTACCATTACTGTAAAGAAATTCCGTTGAAACTGTTTACATCAATGGTAGAACCATCGAAGCGCGCGTTATTAGCTTATGAAAACCTTTTGACAGTAACTCCGGGTGAGGTCATATTATGATAATAAAGGATGAAGAGGTAACAACCACTACAATGTATAGATTTAGATTTGCGATTCAAACTCAAAAGAGGTGTGGTTGTGTTGTAAATGTGATGTGGGTTTTGGTGTTATTGTGGTTGTAATTGACTATCAAGTCCCACCTCATCCGCTGTTTAAAATTAAAAATAAATTTAAAGTCCTCAAGTTATAGTTTACAAAACTATTTTTTAGGTTATTAATATATATATGTTGGAACAACTTAAACGTTGTTTTTAGGCTTTATAAGCATTGTATTAGTGTCTACAGCAGACTACACAGATAAACAACAACCAAAACTTTAAGGTTAATTCGTTAACAATGCTTTGGTTGTATAATTGAAACACTATAGACACCGAGGCGAGCCTCGGCAAGTTGTTACAGTCAATTTAAGTTATTTTAATGTTATATAGCTACATATTCAAGTATAATTTTATAATGTTCCTTCAATCTGGTTTGTATATAGACTTTTTTATTAAGAAGTTGGGTGAGGTTTTCGTAAAAAATTTTTTAGTTTACACTTCAAATTATTTTGGTGAAAAGTATTTTATAGAGGTGCTCACAAAAAAACTTATTGACAATTTAGTATTCAAAAAGAACAAACTATTTGGGTGGACTAACTTACACTTTTTTAACTTTTTTTACATAATGGTATTGTTGATGTTGTATTTAATACTAGTAACAAACTTCATTGCGTTTTTTCTATAGTTTTATCTGCGTAAGGTCAGAGCATAAAAAAGAACAACCCAACATTACAAGTAATAATTGGTGATGTTACGGCAATAATTAAAATGGGCGCAAAAGTGCTTATACTAAATTACAACCCCAATAAAAAAACCAATGGCTGCGAGATACAAAAATAAAATAAACCTAGTAACGGTGAGGTTTGTTATTACTCTAAATTCAACACCGCTTCCACTGTATTTTATGTGTTAGGTTCGTTGACTTGACTCATAAGCATTAAATTAGATTTTAGTATTTAGCTGTGTATTTAAATTATATGGAAGGGTATAAAGGCAATTATTTAAACACGAACCTCTTAAACCTTTTAAGATATTTTTCAATTATGACTGTTAGTTTCCATGACTTAAACTCCCTATTTGGTTTTTTCATATTTTTAACGATAGCATCGCAGCTTATAAGTGGTACTATGTTGGCATTCAGTTTAATACCAGAGCCAATGATGATACCTATCGTTAGGGATGAAGAAGACTTGGAGGACCTGTATAGTGATGACTTCTTTTGATTACATGAAAGGGGTGTAGATTTGATTTTTATTTTTTCGTACTTACATCTTTTTAGAAAACTGTATTTAAATGTTTTCGAGTACGAACATGAAGCTGCTTGAAAAAGTGGTGTATTCTCATTTTTAGTGTTTCAGGTAGTGGTTTTTTGTGGTTTGGTGTTGTGCTGCACACACCTAAGCGAAATTACACTGACCATAGCAGCTAATATACTGCACACCTTTTTCTTTTTTTACGGTAAATTTTACTGGTGGGTTTTTACAGACAAGACTTTAAACAGTGATACTGTGGTGAGATTAGCTTACGCCCACTATTTATCAGCTTTTTACTTATTTTACATAGCTCTGCTACACGGTATTGATATACACTATGATTGGAAAAATGAAACGTCTTATGACGGATTGGAAGCTGAGATGATTTGGTTTGATGAGGCTTTATCAAATGAGTTGGCCAATACCATCGATATATTGGTGATCGTTGCTATTGCTTGTTGGTTTTTATACGCGGAACCAGAAGCATTAACATACGAGATTTTTATGTGAGGTGATGTTGGCTTGGCACCTGATGTTAGGTTTTACGGTGTAGCCCCTCATTGGTATTTCAGACCTTTTATGGCCTGATTAATCGTATGCCCACACCACAAAACAGGTATATTTGGTTTACTACTATTCTTTTTCTTGTTGTTCCACCAACCAACATTGCACGGTACTAACGAGCAAAACAATTACTTAAAAAGAAGCTTAGTATTTCTTAGAAGAAAAAGTAAAAAAACTTCGTTATATGTAGGTAGTTATATTAATTTAGAAATTAATTTATACCACCAAACAACATACACATTGTTCGTTATGTGTGCTTTATACACGTCATCCTTCTTACCGTATGGAAGATTCTACAATAGAATCGGTGGAAATATTGGAATGTTGGGTGCGTACATGTATGTATTTTTGTACCTGGCGTTTCCTTTATTTAGGAGACCCGTATTGTTAGAATATACCTTGTACTCTATATACAACAGAACCAACTTTGTCAAGAATTTATACTTAGGTAGAATTGTTAAATAATAAGTAATTTCAAAATTTTATTTATTAATCATAATGTGTGGAGAAATTTTTATATACACCCAACTGGAGTATAGCAGTGTATGAAGGGTACTGGGGAGTAACTATCACACCATAAAACCCAAGAGTCTTTTTAACCCGGATAATTTTATACAGGCGTGCGAACACACCAAAACAAAAACAGGCATCTTCTGGGAAGTATTTATTCCAGATTTTTCAAATATACCTGTGTTTTTTTGGTTCGGCTCATTCTTTTTACTAACAGTACTATTTAGTTACCTGTTTATATCCTTCTTAGGTTTGTATGGTATTTTTTTTTTAAATCTTTTTAGTTTGGGTGCTTTTTGACTCTCACTCCTGCCATACGTTAAAACCATTATGATAGACCAGGTAGTGTACAATATTTTACTTGGTAAGTGATTCTACCTCAGTTACAATACCAAAGTTAATTTTAACTTTTTGATAGACACTGTATCCTTTAGTTTTATATTATTAACAACCACCATTGGTTTTTTCGTATATATTTACGCATTTTCTTACTTTAGGTACGAACCATTAGTAGGAAGATTCTTGATATTTTTATGCTCCTTTATTATTAGTATGCTATTTTTAGTATCCTCCGGTAATTTAATAATGTTGTTTTTAGGTTGGGAGCTTATTGGTTTGACATCCTTTTTTTTAATTAATTTTTGGGTAACCCGTGTAGGAACACTAAAGGCGGCATTTAAAGCCTTCTCATTCAACAAAATTAGCGACTTCCTTATGCTTGCATTTATAATAATAATTTATAATTTTTTGTATGAATTTGATATACAGTCTATAAACAGCCAAATACACTTGTACTATAACTTCAAAATTAATATAATCAACGTTAACATTAATTTAGTCGAGTTAATCTCGTTTATTATATTAGCCGCCGCGTTCATAAAATCAGCACAACTAGGACCACACATTTGGTTACCAGATTCCATGGAAGCCCCTGTTCCAGCATCATCATTAATTCATTCAGCAACTTTAGTGTCTGCGGGGATATTTTTAATATTAAGGTTTTACCCTGTATTCGAGTACTCGTGTTATACATTTATTGTTTTGCCTGTTGTGGGTTCATTAACAGCCGCGTACGGCGGTTTAACAGCATCGTTTCAATCCGACATCAAGCGTATATTAGCATACTCTACAATTAGTCATTGTGGTTTTTTAATGATACTCTGCGCAATAAACCTAAATGAGTTTGTTATTTTATATTTATATATTCACGGATTTTTTAAGGCGGCCGTTTTTATGTGCGTGGGTAATGTAATCAGAATAAGCAGAAACCACCAAGATTTTAGGAGAATGGGTTTATACTACAAATACTTACCCTTCGAGTGTTTCTGCTCATTTGTATGCTTATTTAACCTTGCGGGACTGCCCTTTAGTTTAGGTTTTTTCATAAAACACTTACTGTTTTTGGGTAATGATAGCAACTTCTTTTTGTATTATGTAGTAATTTTTAACATTTTGATCGGAGCCGTGGCAGGTTTATTTTACTCTCACAGATTATTTTATTACGTATTTCTTGATTTCAAAAAAGGTAGGAAAGCTGTTTATAAGCACATCAATAGAAACAACTTACATTCTGTCTACTATTCTAACACCTCTTTGGGCTCTAACTGCGCGATAATAGGGTTGTTTTTAGCTTCGTATATTATTAGTGCCTACCTATTAATTAATCTACTTGATTTTGACTGCAGTGACTACGGTAATAATTTACATTACGTCAATTATTTTAATTTATTTGTTCCATGCGAGAATTTTTTATTTAATCTAAGCTATTTGAATTGAGTTGTTGTCCTGTTGATTATAGGTTTTTTATTTATTGGCTGAAGAGGTCTACCACAAAATCATTTAATTTTGGATAATTTAGGTTTTGCAGTACTATTTCTCATTTTTTTTTTAACTAATTACCAACTAGCATTCCAAACTCAATAACCTCGCCTGGGTGCACCTGTTATTTTATGTGTGCAAGGATTCGATTAACCTCGAATTTGTCACTTAAATTTTAAATAATATTTATATGTGAGGAAACATACTAGTAGAAATTTCATACCATACCAATTTTCATGTTAATTTTTCTAACACCAAAAATGACGCACTTATTCACCTCAGTCAATGACAGTACTGGTGGTGGTTCTGATTCGCATTTATATGGGCCCTTTATTATCTTATTATGTCCAGGGTGCTGAGATATAGAACACTAAAATTTAGACCCAAAATAGCCACAACGTTCAGACCACATGGCAAGTGAGGTGATCTAATTATTTGTATTTTACCCATTTCCTGGTGTATGAATATTTTAATAAATTCGAGCTTTTTAATGAAGTTGATTGAATGGCAGAACGAGTCGAGTTTATTCACTATAAGGGTTAGAGGACGTCAGTGGTATTGAATTTATAGGTTCGACTTAAAAAATTTTACGGATATATCAACAACACCCAAAAACATAGGTCGAAATAAGTGGCAAGTGTCTGTCTTCGGTGAACTAAAAACTTCCGATGATTATATACACATCTTACGTATTAGGTCGCAAAATAAGTGGGTCAAAAAATATTGAAGTGATGTCCTGGAAAAATTTAAAAAAACAAACAAGTCACACATCGCGTCACCACAAGAAAATTTTAAATCTGAATATCTTAACAGTTTTAAGTCTAAAGGATTACTTATGCAATCTAGCAGCGCTGTATTGATCTCACCCATTACTTTATTTAGTGCCAAAAACCTTTTACACGAGAACAAATCTTGGCTAGATTTTAGGACACATACGCACACAAAAGAACCAATAACCCTTAACTATTTTAAACCTACACCGTTGCATTTAGAAAAAAATTTTTTTGAATGCTTTGAACTACCTTCAGAGCATAACACACTCGTAGATGAGGCAGTTTTAGACAAGGGGACTGCCGGTGTACGGATGTACAATCTGCCACCATTCACAAATAAACAATTTAGGGTTGCGAAGTCTGTACCCTTTGGGTGTATAGATCTTAGTTGGGTTATCAAACACACTAACAAGCTGTGGTATATACAAGGATATGAACCAATAAAGAGTAAGATTGGCGGCGTAGCAAATTTTAGCGGTGCGGGTCATTCTTTTTTTGAGCCCGCTAAAGTTAAACTGGAAAATCATAAAAATACTAACACCGAAACCACCCCCGCAGGTGAGCCTATAAACACTAACAATGCAAATCAAGGGACAACTGTTCCCGGTAACTCTGGTGCGGGTGGTAGTGACGCGGATGACAAAAACGACAAAAACGAGCAGGTACCGTATGGGTTAATGAACAACTTTTTAAAGATAACAACAAGTGAGGGACAACACAACGCATTCGTGTTCTGTTTAAAAGAAGTTATTACAGATAGTACATCTAGAATGACAGGATGTACTAAATTAAATAGAGCAACAACAGAAAACACGATGGAGTTTCCATTAAACAACTGAAAGGGGCACAGCCCATTTAAAGCGTGTATGGAACGCAATTCACCAAAGTCAATTTTTCGAAAGGCATTAGATGAGCAAAAATCAAATATAACAACAGATATCAAATACGACACAACAATTATATTAAAAGATAAACCCTTTAAGATAATAACAAGTAAGGAGCAACTTAACACACTCGTGTCCCGTTTAAAGGGGGTTATTACAGATAGAGAATCTAAAATGACGGTAGGTACTAAATTAAATAAAGCAACAACAAAAAACACAATGGAGTTTTCAATAAACAGCTGAAATGGGCACAGCCCATTTAAAGCATGTATGTGACGCGATCTACTAAAGTCAAGTTTTCGAAGGGTATTAGATGAGCATAAATCAAATCTAGCAGCAAACATCAAATACGACACAGCAACCATATTAAAGGATAAACCATTTAATATAACAACAAGTAAGGAACAACTCAACACATTTGTGTTCTGTCTAAAAGAGAGTATTACAGATAGTACATCTAAGATCTTGGGAGGTACTAAATTAAACGGGGTAGCAACAAAAAATATAATGGAGTTTTCATTAAACAACTTGAAGAGGCGTAGCCAGTTTGAAGTATGTATGGAGCGCAACGCACCGAAGTCAATAATTCGAAAGGTATTAGACGAGCATAAAGCAAATATAACAGCAAGCACCAAATATGATACAACAGCAAACACCTTAAAAGGCAAATCTTCTCAACAAACAGAAACAGCCAAGGAATATTTAAATGCATCAATACAATGTACAAATGAAAATATCATAGATAGTTTACCAGTTACAACAACACAAGCCGAATTAAATAAAACAGCAACAAAAATCATGACGGAGCCTTCACGAAACGAGTGAACTGAGTGTAACGTACGTAAAGCGTGTAATGACTACACAACACCAAGGCCAAGATTTGGAAGTACATTGTATGAGTGAAGAGCAACCGTACCTACACAAACCGAATATGACAAAACACCCAATACATTTGAGCATAACCTTTTTAGTCACAAATCAAGCAACACGGAGACCATAAACAAGGTACCTCAACGTATTAACGAAAGTGTTGTGGGTAAAGAGTTTAAAACGGAAGGGACACTTAAAGTGAACAGCACATCAGCAAAAACCACGGAACAGCCGATACTAAACCCACTAAAAAAAAATGAAGAACAGAATAGAATCAAAGAATATAATGAAAAATATAAAAATAGGTATGGGAATTTTAATTTTTTAGGAGACTATCACCACTATAATAAATTTAAGTCGATAACAACACCATCACCAGAAAAGAACATAACGAGGTCCGACATATTTAAGCCCGAGCATCTTGGTCGCTTTACTGAAGACCATAAGGTTATTTATGATGCTGGTTATTCTAAGGGTGCTTATATGGTGTGTTTAAATGATAATGTTGTACCTAAAGATTATAGTCGTTTCTTAAAAAATGCTAATACGTTTGATGGTGATGCAGAAACTACACCGGCAAAAACCGTGGTTAAGGAGCCCACAAGAAAAAAAAAAAGTACAAAAGTAATGTCTAAAACAGCAACCACGAAAAAACCAATGTCAGTAGAGTATGTTAAAAATCAGATTAAGTGACTTACGTTACGTTCTGAGCAAATCGAGAGGGACGAGAAAAACGTGAATATGTGCAATAAAAATGTTGTGTTCGGTGTAAAATTCAACAACTTTAACACGCGACCCAGCAGGCAAACAGGTGATTTAGTAGTTAAGAATCTACACACCAGCAGGAGCGCATACATATTTGAAAAAAAACCCGAACAAAACACGGACAATAAAAACCCGGAAAGGGTTGGTTTCCTTTTGTTCAACCCCGTGAAATTATTTACAACTGAAAAGTTTAAACTCTTTGGCGGACATGCACAAGGAGGTGAGACAGACTCAAAAAGTTACTTACAAGGTGAACATATGTTCAACTCATACCGAATAACTTCAACAAGAAGGTCAAAAATACTTAACAAGTCTGTTTTGGGCAGGGAAACAACACTATGAGGAACCGACTTAAAAAATGCAGGAATAAACATCAACGATTATATAAAGAGTGTCAAAAACGCACGTTGGGGCTTCGATTTGTTTGAAGGAAGCGCATCAAATAATTACAAAAAGTCTAATTTACTTACACATGCGGATTTAGAAGAAAATTCTAGGTGGATGAAAAGAAGTTTCGGAAAAAACGCCGCCGCAAGGTTCATAAAGTACCCTGTACAGGATGATAAGTATAAATTGACTTTAATGAAATTTAGATTTAACGACTCGGAGCCTATGTTAGCACACAAACCTATACCAGACACAACTTACCTTACATTGAAACAAAAAAGATACAAACGAAGAAAAAAAATACCTTTGTTTACCAAGTTGTACAAGGATGTTGACGGTGTCAGCTCCAAATTTAGAGGTAAGTTGTTCTTAAAGGATAACTCTATGCTTATTGACGGTGTCGGAGACCCTACGAGGCAGTATAGGATGGTTAAAAAAAATAAAGCAAGGCATGAGACAATACCTGTAGTCTATTCAAAAAGACTTTTAAGGGTGAAAAGAACGTTAGTTGTACCAGCCCACGTGAATATAACAGCCATCACAAATTCGTACGACGTGTGCCATTCATGATTTATTCCGGGTATGGGTTTGAAGCTGGATTGTGTTCCCGGAAGAGCTACACACCACACATTTTATGTAGATAACGTGGGTTTTTACTACGGTCAGTGTGCAGAAATCTGTGGCAGATATCACCATCACATGCCTATCAGGGTTTGTGCTCTACCCTTTGAGCATTTTTTAGCTTGATGGCATTCTTTCGGAATACCAAAACTACTATTCACAAAAAACGAAAGAAAACACGAGAGTTACTACGCATTTAGAAAATTCGTATGGTAACATTAATTGTTGTTAGTAGAGCTTGCATACATTATAATATATAACCATGACACTATACAATAACTGTACAAACTTCCTAGAATTTATTCTTTTAAATTGATTTGTGTTGTGGAATCCCTTATTGCTGTCATACATGGCAACTGTTGCATTCAGCACTACATGATGCAGTCATACAATAAAAAATTACTCGGTGGTGAGGTTATCATCACCTCGTTGACTTATTTTTATATGGTTTGTTCTGTCGGGGGTAAGCTTAGAGATGAGTATAAAAGTAGACCTCTGTTGACCGACATTAACATTTTTAGGTTGCGACCCCGCAAAAACACTTATAATAATTGCATTGCATGGGTTTGCTGTGACGACACTCTTAATAGTTATCATATTAATCGGTGCTTTTACAGGTTATTTAAGCACAGTGTTTGATTTACATGGTTTGCAGTCCGACGTGTGGCATTCTCTTGAGGATGAGTTAGGACCACGACTAAAGAGAAGCACATTCAATGGTGTGTTTATTTTATTTAAATGGAGCCTGCTAAAATCGTTTGCATTGTTATTGGTGGTTATAGTAATATTGTGCGTGATCGTAAGGATGGGTCGCGGCAAGTTTGATGTGTGATTCATTTATTGTAACGGCGATTATACTCATGTTTCATCAATACTAAAATCATTCTCAGGTGCCATTATACATGAAGACGTATTGGGGTGTTTATTTGATCTACAAGAAACACTCAAAAAAAAACCTAATACCGCCATGCACAATCTATGAGATGCTGTTCTAAGGTTACTGTCAAGCGAAGAGGTTCGATTAATTGCATTATACACAATACTAGCAATACTGATTACTATAGTATCGGCTATGTTCGCCGCTCTTTGATAAGTTTAGATTTTAACATTATTTAAGCACTCTCTGAATGCGCGGGCTTATAGCCGACAGCACTTTTAACTTACTGGCACAAGCTTGAAAACACAAGCGCACAACACGTTGTATTTTTTAGATTAGCCATTACTAGCTTGTTTAATATATTTTTTGATAAATGTCATTCTTTTTGCTTTTTTACACAATTTAATATATTCGAGGACCTGATTTTAATTCTTATGATCTACAGTTTTATCAAGTTGTTACTGATGAGCTCACTAAACGAATTAATATGACCTACGCAGTTCTTCAACAAACGACACAATACAGGACATCAATCAATTAAGCTTAGGGTTTATAACGAGGTTTTTTTAAAATTAAAGTGTTCGTCTAACCTTGTAATTTTAATTAATCATTCGATTTTAAACAAAACTTCTGTTTAAATAAATTTGGTTACGCATTTAGACTAAAACATTGGTGTGGTGTTGTAGTTCATTATCTAAGCTGTTGACGGTCAAAACAAATTAAGTATTAAAAATGTAATTAGGTTTTACATGTATTGTTATACCAAAAGGTGAAAGCACCAAAAGGTGAGAGCACCGAAGGTTGAGAGCACCGAAGGTTGAGAGCACCGAAGGGTGGGAGCACCGAAGGTGCTAAATAAACCCCCTATATTGAACACCGCAACATCAATTTGCAACCACTCATTATTTACTTGATTTTTAAAAATCGCTGGAATTTTATGTTTTTATTTGACACTGTTCGTAAGTATATTAAGCTTTTTCGGGGAGCAAGATTTGGTAATAATCCGACATACAAGGATGATTTAAATACATTTTTCAAATTTTACAACTTTATTGATAGTTGTAAAGAACATTTTACAGTGTTTCTGAAAAGATTCAACTTTGGTTTTAAATCCAACTTTCTTTATTTATACTTAGTGTATTACGTACTGAAGAAGTACAAAAGGGTAATACCGGGGGACCTCGCTATGCTTATCGTGACACTGTTGATACTAAATAAAAGATTTTTAATAAAAGTATTTAAACCCTACCATTGACTAGAGTTTTTTTTTATTACAAAGAACCTAAACATACTCGTATGCTGACGTTGAACAAAACGTTTAAAGGATCAAAAGTTACATTTTAATGTAAATCTAAAAAAATCAAAGACATCTTATAAACCGTTAAAATTAAAAAATTTCTTAAGCAAACCCGCAAAACCAACAGCAAACTCAATAGTAAAGTATAACTCAACCTCGGCAGCTAAGTTCATTAATGGTGGTTTTGACCCTAGCGTGTACTTTTTAAGAAAAAATAAATCTTTTAATAAAGGTAGGTATTCTAGAAATAGGCAGAATTACCGAACGGGCGTATATTGGTGTCTATACGTCAATATTATCGCGTTATTTGGACTTTACTTTCTATTCTACAGGTTTACTTTTAATTTTGGCTACTTATGGTGGTTGTTGTATTGCTTACCAGCCTCCCTGATCATACCCCAGATGATAAGGAATAGATTGTATAACCCAGTAACGCTTTACAATCTTAGTTGTAATTATTTAAAGTTTATTTATAACACCGTTCACATTATTTTTTTTAATAAAAAATAACAAGTTAAAGTTGCTTATTTATTATGATAAAAGCTTTGAAAGATATAAGATTTTTTGTAAGTTCACGTTACTTTTTTTATACGTTGCGGTGTTTAGACACGATTGATATTTTTTTAGATGAGATATTCTTCGTGAATTTTTATGCCGACCTCACGAATGACGAAAAAAAAACACCTCAATTTGTTGTTTTTTATAAAAAATGATTCTTCATAAACGATTTTTACCTCCATACGGTTGACACTTTATACTTGTACACATATTATTTTGTATACAACAAATTTGTTTACATAGTATTTTACAGGAATAGCAAAATAAATTTAAAGCTGACACAAACCAAAAGTAATTTTATGTACAATACACAGCCGAAAAGTTATGGTAAAAATTTATTTCTCTTCTCCTACGGGTTAAAATCGGTTTGAAGGTTCATAAGGTTATGGATTTTTAGCTTGACATTGTGTGTTATAATATTCTACTACTGTATTGTGGTTCGGTTATTTCCATTTACTAAAATAATTTTTGCTTGGTTCCTACTCACCATGTTTTTTTATTGGTTGTTATCCGGTTTTGTTTTTTTCGTGAAAAAATACCAGTACAGGTATTTTACAAGTTCTATACAGAGATTTTGGCGTAGAAGTTTCGTTATTTTTTGGGTTATAGAGGCTTTCTTGTTCCTGATCTTTATTTACTTGATGCTCAACTCAAACCAAGAACCTGTGTTCATGTATGATAATAGTCAAGTTTATAAAACACATCTATTCTCCTGAAGATACTTTTTGATAAAAATTTTCCCTTCTACAGTACTAATAATTGCCAGCTACTTTATATTACTATCGTTAAAATGAAATACGTTTTCAAAGTCCAACCTGTTATGCTTTCTTATAACCGCACTATTAGGGTACATTTTGTGGCAGGAATTCTATCAATTTTTCCACTTGATGAGCTTTTACGGGAACCTCGCTTGGGTTTATGACGTAGAGGATCATTTATGAGGTCTCGAGGTTGAATTTAGAAGAACTAGAATTACCAACCATTATCTGACAATATGTCTTGTCGCAAAATTTTGACATCTAGTGTTCGTGGTAATATTTTGAATGTTTTTTGTGACAAAGTGTCTTGAGGTTGGTAGAATAAGGTACCCAATGTTCTCAGCAAACCACCAAAATTTTATTATTGTTTACTTGATGTCATGGGCTTACATGTACCCGTGGTTTAAATTCATTTGGAAAAAATTTTTAGAGATGCCTTATTTTTGATTCTACGTAAATACCAGGAGAATGGGGTTTTTTATTGTTTTCAATGATTTAGAGTTATTTTTCATATCTATTTTTGGTGGTTTTACCACAACCCACCTTATAAACGATTATGCACGACACCATTATACAGGGTTTAATTTTTTTTACTGGCATAACAGTTCTGACGTAACGGGGTACTCGCAATACAAAAAAAATTTTATAAGGGACAATTTTATTAAGTACGCGTGCAATTAAAAAAACTGAGATGTATTTTATATTTATAACTGTATTGTTTGTGTTAGCTGTGTTCATTTACCTATACGCTACAGGCATATTGATGCATATACAAATCTATTATATACTTACCTTTTGTATTTTCTTCTTAATCCGCAATTATATCCCCGTTTATTATATTTTCTATGTAAACTTTTTTTGACTTTTTATTATCAATGTTTTTTTTTATAATGTCTTGAGTAATGTCAACCCAATGAATTTTTGAAGTGTGTTGTACATTACAACTAATATCTATATTTAAAGTCGGTAATAAACCTAAAATAGGGTGTTAGAGAACCTCAAAAATAAACGCACGCGCCCTAACGCAGAAAACTGCAGAGCACTAATTGCACTACCGTAACAGACCCCCACGAATAGCATATAATTTACCACACTACTATCTCAGCGAGCAGCGCAAAAAAACATAACATTAGGCGACTTTTGTAGCGTGTATTGGGTGCTTGGGGTGTATTGTGCTTACACGCGAAATTTAAACGGTGCTGTGACGACCAAAAAAGTCATTCTTTTGACAATAATAGTCTCAGCCGGTTCTCGGCAGGTTTTAACCCAATCAAACGCCACCAGTTCGTTTATGGCTGTAGTGCGGCTCTTTGTGTGTAAAATAATGTAAAATGCCGTGTCATGACACACAACTACCGCACAGTATGAATAAAATCCCTGAACACCGGCAATTGTAGGTTAGGTGTACAAGGTATTTTGAAATGTATTAAAATACCGTATATTTTATACGTTTGGTGTGGTAGTCAGGAATGTTTATTACAGAGCTAAAACTGGTATGAAGAAATTATTTTTATTGTACCATTTTATGCTCCCAAGTATTTACATGTAAAATTTTTAAGTTTTGTTGGGCACACTTTTTCATACCGTTTATGACCTCAAAGGTTTTTTTAAAGATTTCAACTTCTACTTGTGCGGTTCTGTTGATAATGTCAAGAAGATCAGTCTAATAATCGACAAGCTAAATTATGTATTCAACTCCTTTAACGACAGAAGAAAATACATTCTAAAAAAGTATATTTATACTATCAACCACAAAAGAATTGCTATAAATTACTTATTTTTTAGCATGTGGACGGGTTTATCAGGTGCCGCATTAGCCACTATGATCAGATTGGAGTTATCTTACCCCGGAAGTCCTTTTTTTAAGGGTGACTCCTTAAGGTATTTACAGGTAATTACAGCACATGGCTTAATCATGGTATTCTATGTAGTGGTACCTATACTATTTGGTGCTTTTGCTAACTTCCTGATTCCTTATCACGTGGGGTCTAAGGATGTCGCATTTCCACGTTTAAACAGTATAGCATTTTGACTACTACCAGTGGGTTATTTACTATTGGCCAAGATTGCGTTTTTACGACCACAGTTTTGAAGATATTATGACAAAACAGCATTTTTTTTTCCACTATTGGATAAATCTATCAATAGAAATTTTTTAGAGTACAAAGGTGGTAACTTATGGCAACTAAGGGCACTAAAACAATACATGTTAGACAAACACATGTGGTTTTGAAAGGCACGAAAAAAAATTGAGTATACAAATTACAATACGTACTCATTTGTACCCTTAAAGTTATTGTACTGGAACAACATAGTTAATTTACCAGAATCTTTTTGGTACGCGGCTAGCAGAGTATCGAATAGTAGAAGGAGGAAGGTTTACTTTACAAAATGCTCAAACAGGACTTTAACGTGTGCGGGTTGAACATTTGTTACGCCATTCTCGTCGAACACAAAGTATACTGGAATAGGCAGTCAGGATATTTTAATTGTCAGTGTAATTTTTGCGGGTATAAGTTCTACGGTAGGTTTTACGAATTTATTAATTACCAGGAGGACATTAGCAATGCCAGGGTTAAGAAATAGAAGAGTTTTGTTACCATTTATCACGATATCATTATTTCTAACTATGCGTATGTTGGCTCTTGTGACACCTGTATTAGCAGCCGCAATGATCATGTTGATGATGGACAGACACTGACAGACGACATTTTTTGAATTCGTTTACGGCGGTGATACAGTATTGTTTCAACACTTATTCTGATTTTTCGGTCACCCTGAGGTTTATATACTAATTATACCAACCTTCGGTTTTATCAATATGTCACTACCGTTTTTAAACACAAGAAGGATAGCTTCGAAGCACCACCTAATATGAGCTATTTACGTTATGGCTTATATGGGATTCTTGGTTTGAGGTCACCATATGTACTTAGTTGGTTTGGATCATAGGAGTAGAACGTTGTACAGTACTATCACGATTATGATATCATTACCGGCGACCATTAAAATGGTGAACTGAACGCTATCGTTACTAAATGGTGCCTTAAAGGTTGATGTAGTCCTGTTGTGATCTATAGCTTATATACTCGTCTTCACTGTAGGTGGTTTTACAGGTATGTGGTTATCGCACGTAGGGTTGAATGTTGCGATGCACGACACTTTTTATGTTATAGCCCACTTCCATTTAATGCTTTCCGGCTCAACTATTACAGGCATATTCTTAGGTACATATTATTACTTCTCGTCAATCTTCGGCATTAAGTACTCTAGGGTGTTTGCCTATATGCATTTTATTTACTATGTTGGTGGGCAATGGTTGACGTTCTTACCTATGTTTTGATTGGGTTTTTCTGGGTTACCTAGAAGAATACATGATTATCCTGTGATATTTATGGGTTGGCATGGCATGGCAAGTACAGGCCATTTAATAACTTGTATAGGTATTTGCTTTTTTTTTATTATGTTATTAGACTCACATTTAGAAAGGCGTGTGGTGGTTTACAGTGGTTTGGGATTACCAAGATGACATAAAAGGGTACAGTATTATATTTTCAAAATCAGGTACCTACAATTAAGTAACAAAAGACTGGACAAATTACCTAACTACAACATCAGGTCTTTGCTAACCAACTCGTACTTTAATGAGTATGAGGTTTACAAAAGGTAGTGTGTATGTGCGGAATCAATAGTCAGCATTTAATTGCAGTTAATCTGACTTAGGCAGACACCCCGAAGTTTATTCTATGTTTTATACAAACTGTAAAGCAGGTGGTAAGGGTGGCGTTCGGCACAGCAGTTGATAGCCAAAAACAGTTGGTAGTTGCATCCACTTTTACTCTATGTTATCATAAGCTTATAGGGATATTAATTTAGACTGTTGTTGTCCTTATTTTTTACTAACGACCGAGCAAATTACTTATTTTTACGCACAGTACGTACACCTGGTATAGTTATACGCGCATGAAGTAGGGTCAATCTTATGTTTAGAAGCTATTATATGTTTACACATCTTGCTGTGTGGTTACGGTTACAACATGGTATTTACACATAAAATTTTTAATTCCTATTGAGCACAATACCCCGCATTTTTAATTGTTTTATTTGTATTTTGGGTATTTCAATTTTTATTTGTGCGGTTTTGTCAAGGTTGTGCGGGAACATTGTGCAAATAATCGACAAAACGTATTAGGTATTTGTAAAATTTAGCAGGGCAGAAAATACACCTTAAAATGGTATAATTACGTACCAATACGGAACAATCTTAATAAATCACTTACTTTTTAGTTTGTGGTTGTGTTTATTGGGGTTGTATCAGTCATTATAGTCAAGGAAGGCTTTTACGAGTAAAAAGGTCTTTTTTTTGTGATTATTTAGTGTTCTAACATAACCACAACAAATAAAAATACAACCTCACGAAGCACAACAGGTGTTATATCTTTAGGTGTCTTTGTTTACGCAACAGTTATTAATACACGAAGTGCAAAATGTTTTGGTAGTTCACAACATACACTGACTAAGAGTTGGGTTCATTTATTATATGCTTCTTATTGCATTTTAACGCAATGCTATCTGATTTAGTACAACATAATCCAAGAGCATCGTCGGTTATATGAACTTGTGTGGTGGTTTTTATTTTATGTTGTGACATTTAAGTAGTATAGGTGAGGGGAGGAAACACGCACCTATTTCTAGTCTAAATGACAATTTTATTGTTATTTTTTGGTGGTTGGGAACTTCCAAAATTTATTTCAATACAAACATCTTGTCTTGTACTACAGTTTGTTTACATTTAGAATGGTCGAAATTTTATTCGCTTTAAATACCCAAATCAAATCAAATTCGCTTTCATACTGCTGGTTATGCATTTTTGTATTTCTAGTTACTCTTCTATTGAAAGGGTCCGTTTTGTACAGAGTACCCTTAATTTCGAACACTAAAAGCATACGCAACTCAATACTTTACGTATTTATAGTGGTTTTTGTTTTTGGTGTTTACGTGACATTACCACAGTGGGGGTTGTTTTTAATATTCCATTGAGCTATTGAGTGTGTTGTTATACTCGTTTTCACGATCTTTTTATTTTATACTAATTTTGAAGGTTATATTAAAGACTTTGACTGTAAAATCTTTATAACCAGTAAGTACACATGTGCAATGATATTCTTTTTTTTAAATAACGTGTATCTTTATAGCTCAGGATGTACACCCTTAGGTAGTTTAAATATTTTTTCATTTTTTTGGGGTTTTTACGTTACAGTGTTTAATACTAGTATTAACGATTTTTCTGTTGTTGTGGTGTCTCCACACGAAGTCAATATGTTGAGGTTTTTATTTGTAGGCGTTGTACTATTGGTTGGCAGTGTTCTTTACACAAGTACATACAAGACGACTAAAAATAAGCGGGTAGAATTCTATGGTAACTTCACAACCTTTTTTAATCTTTGGTTTGTCAGATTAAAATATTCTTATAAAGTCATGGTGAGAAAGCATTTAAACAACCTGTTGTTTTGGCATATGCCAGTGGGTTTTCTGTTGGGAGCTCGATTTATAACCTTTGGGGTTGAGTCTTTGATATCCTGAAGTAAAACAACGTCCTTTTTTTTACTCCTTTGTAGTATTTTCAATAAAATTTTTTTAAAATACGTCAGTTACAATTTATGGTGCGTGCGCGCATTAAAACCTTTCTGGTGTGACTTGTCCAGGTGGTTTTGACTATTCAGTATAAAAAGTTGATTTACTGAATTTAATGTTTACATATGCGGTGATATTGGTTGCGTTAACCCTGCAAGCAATAGGCGGAGGTTGGTAGGTTGTTTAATAAGGGGTTTGTTAAGGCTGTTGAATTTAATTTTAATTTTTACTCTAGCACCGACAATATGTTATTTAATTGCAATCGCGTCCGGCGCTGAAATAGGCATGTGAGTGATTTATACATTCCGCGGAGAGCCGAACATACTAGAGATAAAAGATTTGTTTACTTGGATGATCACAGCAGAGGATATACAATGGAGAAAAGACGCTTTAATTTATATACTTAAAAATCGAGAGGGCCGCTTATTAAGGTGTGCAGAATCTTTCAAGAACATCACAACACCACAAGTTTTAGAGTTGGAAGTAAAAAGCACTGAAAACGACGGCACAGCAGGTTCAGTTATTAAGCGTATTTTATTAGCCACTCTCTTCATGGTGGCTCTTGTTGCGGGGGTAACTATTGTGTTTGGTGGGGGCTCATTACCTGACAACACTGATTTACCTCCACTCTCAAGACCACCATTCCCACAACTAGACAGAGATTATAAAGGTTAATGAGGGTGGAGAAACGTTTAATAAATAACCCAAATAAAGGGGTATCAGGTCAGTAAAAGCTACTAAGGCACAAGAAGAAATTTAAGTGGTGAGCACCTTTTACGTGGGTGTTGACCTGGACTGCAATAAACTGCAATATTAATTTGGGAATTTTAGGTTTAGTTTTGATACTAGTAATTAATGTTGTTTTGATGCTTTTAGTCACGCTAGTGATAGCGTCTTTAACATTAATAGAGAGAAAATTTTTAAGCTTACTCCAAAGAAGAGTTGGTCCTTATTTTGTGGGTTATAGGGGTCGCCTACAGTATATAGCGGATGCCTTAAAACTATTTATTAAGGGTGTAATAATACCGGAAGAGACGAATAAATTTTGATTTGCAACCGTGCCTGCGGTGGTGTTAGCTATCTGTTATACATTTTGAATAAACTCTGTTTGGGGGCCTAATCTGAGCGTTTTTGAGATTGAATATAATCTTGTATACGCATCACTCCTGTCTATTGTCTTTTCATTTTGTGTGATACTGACGGGTTACTTTTCAAAAAACAAGTATGCTGTATTAGCCTCAGTGAGAGCGTGTCTTTTAGTGTTAAACTTAGAATTATTTCTGGGGTTGATGTTGTTAAATGTTGTTTTTGTTACACAGTCCTTTAATTTTTCTGTTTTTGTGGTGTACCAAGAATCTATCTGACTTTTTTTTCTGTTTTTTGGTGTCCTAGGTTTAATTATCATATGCTTTTTATTGGAGGTTAATAGAGCACCATTTGACTTAGCGGAAGCTGAATCTGAGCTTGTAGCCGGTTATACAACAGAGTTGGGTGGTTTTTACTTTGGGTTGTATTATTTAGGGGAGTACTTCCATTTATTTTTCTTCTCAATGACAATTTCATTGTTATTTTTTGGTGGTTGAGAGCTTCCGAATTTTATTTTAATTCAATCATCTCATCTCATATTATAGTCCGTATACAGAATGGTCGAAATTTTATTCAATTTACTATTTACAATTTATTCAAATTTGTTCCTGTATTGGTGGCCCTGAATTTCCATATCCTCGGATATTTTTTTATTGCAGTCGGCGGTCTTATACATACTACTTTTAATTTTGAACTCTAAAAATATATACTATATATTGCTATACGTATTCATAGAGATTTTTGTTTTTGGTATTTATTTATCATTACTACAACTAGAGTTGTTTACAGGATTCCTTTGGGTTATTGAGTGCACTGTTGTATTCATTTTCCTAATAGTTTTATTTTACACCAATTTTAAGGGTTATATCAATGACTTCGACAGTAAAATCTTTATGTTCAATAAGTACGCTTATGTAATGGTATTCTTTTTTTTAAATACTATGTACTTTTACGACTCAGAGGGTTATGTATGGGAGGAGTTAAATATTTTTTTATTTTGAGAGGATTTTTATGAGGCATTAGCTAATAACAGTACTAACGATTTTTCTGCTCTGGCGTTATCTTATTACACCACCAACAGTCTAGAATTTTTATTTATAGGTGTTATATTGCTTGTCGGTAGTGTTGTTTGCGTAAACCTGTACAAAACAAATAAAAACAAACGTGTAGAATCCTACGGTAACTTCTTAACCTTTTTTAACTTTTTCAAGGATAGTGTAGGTTACATTTTTACCAGGAAACAAGATTTACAAAATCAAAGCTCGACAATACCATCCAGCAAAATGTTTAAAAAAAAAATTTAAAATTATAATCAAATGGTTCAAAAAAGCTCTTATTTAATACCCGCCGATAAATGTGGTGTTTGGTGGGTTAGTGTATTTCACGTTTACAAGGGGTCATTTAAAAAGGTGGGTTACGTAGGCGACTTTGTTAAGGTCAGTGTAAAATTAACCAGACCGCAGAATTGATTACAAAAAAAAACTAAATTGAAGGGTATATTAATTAGGACAAAAAAAGAAAAAATTAAAATAGACGGCAGTCATTTGAAGTTTACGTGCAATAACGTAATATTACTTAAAAAAAGAACCACACCTATGGGTAAGGAGATTTACGGACCAACCATAAAAGATTTGAAAAGAAAAAAGTTTATAAACTCATTCCCCGGTATTATATAAAGCAACCCTACAACTTACTACGAAATTTTATTTATTTTTACAGGGTGTTATGTTTAAGCAGTTATTTAAATATTGGAGTAACATTACTGATGCACCACACAACATAAGTAAAATTAATTTATTCTTGTACATCAATATTAGGGTTTTTAAAATTAAACTATATAACTATATAACATATTTTATCGTTGGTTTAAATAATCTAAAATTCAAAAAGATAAAGATTTACTACAATTTTTATAATTTTGAATTTTTATACCACAAATTTAGCAAATTTCTGGTTATTCTGATGGTCTTTTTATTTTTTTTTATTTAAAAAAAAACTACGTAGTAATGACATTAATATACCTATACACCTTTCAATACTTTTTCTTAAAGCTTAACCTAGGGGTGTTAACTTGCACCCTCCTAATAACTATGGTTGTATTTTATTTTAATAAAACTTTTTTCACCCAAAATTTATTAAAATTTCAGTCCTGCTTAAACCTTTTAAAACTACTTTTAGTGGTATCTTTAATATACTCTTTTTTTATATACATGGTATACGCTTACTTATATATTGTGTATCTTTCTAATCTAAATTACAAGTTTATTAATGGTAGTTATTTGTACATACCAACATATGAGATGTACTTTTTTGAACTTTCTACCGATATTTTCGGACTGGTTATTTTATTTCTAGCTTACTTTATAGGGGTGCTATCATTGTTGGCACTGGACACCAGACTGTATTTTAAAAACGTTAAATACGTATACTTTGTTAATCTTTTTATTCTAATTGTGTTCTTTTTTGTGTTTTCTAACAATATTTTGTTGCTATTTTTTTTCTACGAGCTTTTATTAATACCTTCATTTTTATTAATATACCAAATAGCACCCAGCAGAAGGGCTGTACAAGCCTCGCTGTACTTTGTAATTTGAACTCAAATAGGCTCATTTTTAGTACTGTGCGTAATAGCTTATATAATCTCTGCAGTAGGTAGTTGTGATTATTTTTTCATAAAAAATTTTATATTTTCTGGCACAGAGGCATATACCATGTACTTATTCCTATTTTTGGGTTTTGGTTTTAAGGTGCCAATATGACCCTTGCATTACTGATTAACAAAAACACACGTCGAAGCCCCTACAGGCTTTTCCATGTATCTGAGTGGATTTTTGGTAAAAACAGCCTTGTACGGTTTTTATAAAATAACCAACTTATTAGGTAATGACTTGAATAGTGTATTTTTTTCAACTGTAATAATACTGGGCATTATGGACTCTTCTATGAAAATGTGGGGGCAGACCGATGTGAAAAAATTAGTTGCCTACGGTACTATACAGGAGATGAATATAATATACTTGGCATTTTGTTGGGGAGACACTTACAGTGTCATAGGTGGTATTATTTTTTGCGTAACCCATGGTTGCTTATCAGGCTTAATGTTTTATTTGGTAGACTGCATTCAAAGAAGGTACAATTCTAGAAATGTTACGGAGGTTTCAGGAATATTACAAACAACACCGTCGTTGGGGGTTTCTATTATTATTATGTGTGTCCTTTACTCAGGACTGCCTGGTACACTAAAATTTACAAGCGAGTTTTATATATTTTCTGGTTTTTTCGAGTCATCCCCTTCGATGTGTTTTCTGATTCTATTTACTGCGAACGTTGTAGGTCTGATAGGGTTTTCTAAGTGCTGATTTAACCTTACTTTTGGAATGAGTACAAAGAACACAAAACAACAAGCTCTAGATTTAACTACTAAAGAGTTTTATATAATCTACTCTTGTGTCTTTTTCTTGTTTTTTTCCTGCTTTTTCATAAATACGCTATTTTAAATGGTAGGATCTACTACAATTATAGTGATTACTCCTGTATAAAACAAGACCACAACACTAAAGTTGTCATTCATTTTTCAGATTGTACACAAACAGCAAAGCTAATATAAATTATTTAATAAAGGCGTAACCTAAATTATTATTCTGCTGTTGCGTGTATTATTAAGCGGATTTTTGGTTGTCACTTTTTAGGTTTACCACCTACACATAAGGGGGTTTTAACGGTTGGTTTCGTAATAGCATTCGGGGTGATACGCTGCGTGATTCGACTGTGATGGACCTTGCCGTAATTACTAGACTATTTGTGGTAATGGTTATCTGTTTAGTCGTGATTTAACTTTAAATACCTACAAGATCATGCACCAAAGTGAATTAAACAACCGTGTAAATTCAACGTCTCGCAACTATTAAATGTAATACGCAATTGTCGTGTAGCTGTGTTGTTTAACTGCATTTGTTTTATAGCGTACTGGCTTGGCTTCTATAAGGACATTAACAAAACAAAACGGCAATGCATTCGCACGCTCTCAGCACATTTTGTGAACATACCAACAACAAAAGGACGTGAGAGTGTTTTAGTTAATTTTATATATACAATTAATCAACACAATTAATCAATACAAAAATAAATCAGACATAGGGGAGGCGCGTAACCCAACACCTGAGTACACTGTGGTACATACTTTGTAGAGATTATTCACTACAAACACAAGACAAACATTATTTACAACCACAATGGGCCGGTATCGAAAATGCGTTGCTAGGTGCGTTGCTAGGTGCGTTGCTAGGTGCGTTGCTAGGTGCGTTGCTAGGTGCGTTGCTAGGTGCGTTGCTAGGTGCGTTGCTAGGTGCGTTGCTAGGTGCGTTGCTAGATGAGTTGCTAGATGCGT
>Ga0222648_1000062_pt1 | contig 53328 bp, 49 predicted proteins | sample AntAcemetagen335_FD_181021 | JGI IMG/M metagenome (GOLD analysis project Ga0222648, IMG submission 181021) | Saline water microbial communities from Ace Lake, Antarctica - #335 | ecosystem: Environmental > Aquatic > Non-marine Saline and Alkaline > Saline | place: Antarctica: Ace Lake... | reverse complement strand
CGAGGTATTGCTGGTCATACCGTTCATATTGTTCGGTTTGGCACTTGCGCTTGACGTGTTGGGTGCGGCATCTGGCTTGAGCGCCAGCGCACACTGGCTGGACATTGGCAGCGGCGTGGCGTTTGCATTTGCAGCTTCGCTCACATTTGGCCTGTGTTTGGTGATTACAGAAAATGAAACCCGCGGCCTAGACGGACGCCTGCGCACCTTGTCAACGCTTGGCATTGTGGGACTGCTGGCAGTAGCCGCCGCGCTCAGCGGCGATGGGTTTCAACTGCCCAACGCATCGCCAGGGTGGTGGGGGTTGATGTTGCTGACGTTTTTGTACGGCACGGCGTTCACGGTGATGTTCACGGTATTGCCCAAACTCGGTGTCGTGGGCAACTCTGCCATCATGAATGTGGAGCCCGTCTTTGCGCTGTTGTTGGCGTGGGCATTGTTGGGCCAGACCATCGCCCCTATGCAAGTGGGAGGCGCATCACTGGTGGTGGTATCCGTTATGTGGCTGGGGCTGCGCAAGGGGTGAAGGGCAGCGAGCGCGTGGTGCTTATTCGCCTTTCAGCGCCGAAAACTTGGCGCCCATGGTGGGGTTGTTTTTGGTGAGCTTTTTAATGGTGACGTCTTGCGCCTTGTCATTGGCCAGGCGCAGGTTGCGGTCGGTGCCCATGAGAGCCTCTTTGGTTTTTTGCAAGTGGTCTATGGACTTGTCGATTTCATCAATGGCCGTTTGGAAGCGTTTAGAGGCCAGGTCGTAGTTTTTAGCGAAGGCGCTTTTAAACGAATCCAGGTCTGTTTCAAAGTTGGTGATATCCAAGTTCTGAGCCTTCACCAATGCCAGTTCTGACTTGTACTCTAGCGAGTTCATCGCCGCATTGCGCAGCAACGTGATGATGGGAATGAAAAACTGCGGGCGTATGACATACATTTTGGGATAGCGGTGAAACACGTCAACAATGCCCGTGTTGTACAACTCGCTCTCAGGCTCCAGCAGCGAGACCAGGACAGCATACTCACACCCCTTTTCTGTGCGGTCTTTGTCGAGCTCTTTTAAAAAGTCTTCATTCTTGGTTTTGGTAGCGGTGTGATCGCTTTCGTTTTTCATTTCGAACATAACTGAGACGATTTCAGTACGCGCCTCGTCGACATCGCGAAAGATGTAGTCTCCCTTGCTGCCGCTTCGCGCGTCGTTGTCTTTCTCAAAATAGGCCCTGGGAAACGCAGTGGCGCGTATGCGGTTGAATTCGGTTTCGCAATGTTGCTCTAAGGTCTCACCAACCATTTTGGTGGACAAGCGCGCCTTCATATCGCGCAGACGCTCTATTTCTGCATCGCGGTCTTTGACCTGCGTTTCATACTTGTCTTTCAGTGCCGTTTCAGCCAGTTGTTTTTCGAGCTGTGACCTGTCTAGGTTGTTCTTCAGCGCATCGCGCTGCTTTTCAACAACACCCACGGCCTCAGTGATTGAAATTTGTTGGCGCAATGAAATCGCGTCGAGCTTGGCCGTAAGCCCCTGTATTTCAGAGTCTTTCGCCGCAGTTGTTTGTTGCAACGCATGCACCAACGTGGCGTCAGCCAAATGGGCCGCCGCTTGCTTGTCGCTGTTGGCCTGACGCAACGCATGCATCAGCCCATCGCGTTCTTTTTCAGTTTCAACCAAGGCCGCCGTCACGGCGTGTTGCTGGGCCAGTGCTGCGGCGTCCAACTGGGATTTCAGGCGCTGAATTTCAACTTCTTTAGCCGCGCCGGCACCATGCAGCTCGGCGGTGACTTGCGTCTTGGCAAGCGCTATGGCGCTTTGCTTGTCTTGCTCTGCCAACTCAAGCCTATCGCGCATTTGTTGGTCAAACTCGCTGTCGCGAACTTGTTTCACAATGTCTGCGTAGCCCGACTCATCGATCTTGAATGCTGTCGCGCAGTGCGGGCAGGTTATGTCGTGCATGTCAGTTTTCCTTGTGTGTGCTTCATTGTGTGTGCTTTATTGTGTGTGCTTTATTGTGATGTGTTTATGGCCAACAATGTGTGTCGATGTATGGTTTGCCTTGTGGCCACCTGCAGTGGTTTGCCCATCACCGCTATCACCCGTTACACCAGCATGCCCATGGTTTCACGGGTAGTGGCGCTGCAGTCGAGCGTCGTGCAACGCCAATGCTTCAGCGCTCAAGAGCGCTCAGCGATGCAAGCCCAATCTTGCATGCGTATAGGCCGATGCCAAGGGTTCAAAGTGAAGCAGCGCAACCACGCCCTGATGAGCCAGTCCGGGGCTCGCGGGGTGCCAGGTCTGCTGCGTGTGAGGTTGATGAAGTTTTTTTTCAAAGAAACTGAACATTGGCCCTGTTTTTGAGTCACATATGGCTATGAAACACACACACCGTATTCTGTTGGCTGCGTTTGTGCCACTATGCTTCACAGCTGCTGGCGCTCAAACCACACCTATGGTCGAGCAGTTTACCCTTGCCAATGGCTTGACTGTCATCGTCAAACCAGATCGTCGCTCACCAACTGCAGCACACATGCTGTGGGTGCGGGTTGGCTCGATTGACGAGGTCGATGGCACATCAGGCGTGGCGCATGTCCTGGAACACATGCTGTTTAAGGGGACTGCGACCACCAAGCCTGGAGAGTTTTCGCGCCGCGTGGCGGCCTTGGGCGGTCGCGACAATGCCTTTACCAGTCGCGATGCAACCGGTTATTACCAGCAAATCCCAAGTGACACGCTTGAAAATGTGATGCGTTTGGAAGCGGATCGGTTTGCCAACAACCAGTGGGTTGATGACGAGTTCAAACGCGAGATTGAGGTGGTCAAAGAGGAGCGCCGCTCACGCACGCAAGCATCGCCCATAGCGCTGATGCTGGAAGCTGCCACTGGTCTGACATTCACCGCATCACCATACCGCCGTCCAATCGTTGGCTGGATGAGCGATCTTGATGCCATGACGGCGCAAGATGTCAGAAACTTTTACCAGCGTTGGTATGTGCCTGGCAATGCGGCTGTGGTGGTCAGCGGTGATGTGGAGGTGGCCGAGGTCAGACGGTTGGCAGTTAAATACTATGGCCCGATTGCGGCTCGCCCTGTGCCTGTCAGAAAACCACAGGACGAGCCTGTTCAGGCGGGCTCACGGCGTATGGACTTCAAGGGTGTGGCCTCTCAGGCCTACGTCAACCTGGCGTTCAAAGTTCCCAAATTGCAAGCAGCCGATTTTGCGGGTGACGAACAGGGCCGTGATGCGGTGGCCTTGACGGTTTTGGCGTCTGTTCTGGACGGATTCAGTGGTGCCCGCCTGGCTCGGGCATTGGAGCAAGGTGACAGTCGCCTGGCAGATAGAACCAGCGCTTACAACGGTTTGATGGGCCGAGGTCCGCAGCTGTTCGTGTTGTCAGGTGTCCCAGCGCCGGGCAAAACGGCAGCGCAGGTGGCTGCGGGTTTGCGCCAGCAAATTGCCCTGATTGCGCAGGAGGGCATCAGCGACGAAGAGTTGAACCGAGTCAAAGTGCAGTGGGTGGCCAGTGAGACCTACAAACTCGACAGTGTTTTTTATCAAGCGCGTCAGCTGGGCTCAAACTGGATCAATGGACTCCCTCTGGATGCCGACACGCGCCTGCTGTCCAAGCTGCGCAGCATCACCAGCGCTGAGGTGCAAAGAGTGGCTGCCAAATACTTTGGCGACGATCAGATGACTGTGGCCACGTTGGTACCGCAACCCATAGACCCCAAGCTGACACCGCGGGTTACCCCAGCCCTGCCTAAGCGCCATTAAATAGACCACGATTGACATGACTTTTACCATTCAACCCATAGCCTTTAGAGCCCGTGTTTGTCTGACTGCTGCCGTTTTTACCGTGTCGGGTTATGCCGTGGCGGCTTTGCCGTTGCACAAGCTGACGTTGCCCAATGGCGCCACCCTCGTTGTGGTCGAAAGCCCGGCGATCCCCATGCTAGATGTGCACATTGACTTTGACGCTGGCAGCAGGCGCGACCCCATGGGCAAAGCAGGTTTGGCACGGTTCACAGCGGAACAAGCAAGCCATGGCGTTTCAGCGCGCAGTGGCATGTTGGCACTTGATGAAAACGAGGTCGGCCAAGCCTGGGCTGACCTTGGCGCCATGTACGGCAGCAACGCCAGTGATGACCGACTGAGCTTTTCATTGAGAACCCTGACCGAGCCTGACCTGTTGGCCAAAGCCATAGCGCTTGCAGCGCGACAAATCGGCGAGCCGGCATTTGCCGATAGCGTGTGGCAGCGTGACAGGCAAAAGGCGATCGCCAGCTTGAAGGAGTCCTACACGCGGCCAAGTAGTGTGGCGTGGCGCGCTTACTCGCAGGCGGTTTACGGAAGTCACCCCTACGGCTATGAGGTGTCAGAGGGCAGCCTAGGCCGTATCAGCGTTGCGGATATGCGCCAGTTTTATGCATCTGGCGTTGTTGCCTGTCGGGCACGTGTCAGCATGGTGGGGGCCGTAACGCTTGCTCAGGCAGCGTCTATTGCCCAGCAGCTGCTGTCGCGTGTACCCCAAACGCCTTGCGCAGAGTTGCCCGCCTTGCCAACTGTTCCTGAGGTTGCGCCCTTGGCGCAGCCTGTGCAACACGACATTGCTTTTGACGCCGCGCAAGCGCATGTGTTGATGGGGCAGCCAGGTTACAAACGCAACGACCCCGCATTTTTCCCGCTGCTGGTCGGCAACTACATTTTGGGTGGGGGCGGTTTCGTGTCGCGCCTGCAAAACGAGGTGCGCGAAAAGCGCGGCCTGACTTACGGCGCATACAGTAGTTTTTCGCCTGGCTTGCACGCTGGCGCATTCACTGTCAGTCTGCAAACCCGGCCTGACCAAGCGGCCCAGGCGCTGGCTGTCGCCAGCAGAGTCGTAGAAGACTTTGTCGCCAATGGCCCGACCCAGGCAGAGGTCACAGCCGCCAAAGACAACCTGATAGGAGGCTTTGGTCTGATGAATGACAGCAACCGCAAGCTGCTCGGCAACATCAGCACCATTGCTTGGAACGATTTGCCACTTAATTACCTAGATACCTGGGTGCAGCAGATTAAAAAGGTCACGTTGCAAGACATCAGAACCGCGATGGCGGCCAAGCTGCAGCCTGACAACATGGTGACCATCGTTCTGGGTGCCACCCCTTGAAGTGCCAGAACAAGCAATTCACCGCACAGCACAACCCGCATTTAAAAGGCCATAAAAGAGCCTGTTCTGCATGGGTGTAGAACGCTATGTGTGCAGCCGCAACATGGTACTTAGGGCAGTTGGTGAGATGGTGACAGCTGGCTTTGCAGCAGCTACACCGTTGACCGTCACCAACTACAAGTCACCTTATTGACCCATCACATGCCACTCAAGCAGCTCTAGGCGGTCTTGGCCCCAAAACAATTCACCTGCCACGCTGTAGGTGGGTGAGCCAAATACGCCGGCGGCAATGGCTTCGTCTGTGTTTGCCTGGAATGCAGCAATGGTTTCAGCGTTTTCTGCGTTGGCCAATGTGTCTGGTGGCAGGCCGCACGCTTGCACGATGGCCGCCAGGGTGTCTGGGTTGGAAATGTCTTGTTCGTGTACCCATACGGCCGTCATGATGGCGCCTGTGAGGGCCATGGCTTGTTCGTCGCCGTGTGACAACTGGGCGGCCACAATCACCGCGGCCGCTGGGTTGCCCGGTATTGGGAAGTAACGCGGCTGTATGTTGATGGGTATGTTGAGCATGGCACCAAACCGCTTGAGTTCAACCAGCCTGTAGGCTTGGCGTTGTGGCGCGCGTTGGCCCAAGGGTATGCCGCCAGACACCGGAAACACTTGTCCACCCAAGTCAATGGGCTTGACGCGTATGGCCATGCCTGCGCGCTGGGCGATGCTGGCCAGCCTGTCGTGGCCCAAGTAGGTCCATGGGCTGTTGGGGGCTAAGTAGTAGTCAATAAATGGGGTCATGGTGGGCAATCCTGTTACAAGCGCATTCGGACATGACTTGTTTAGACCGCCACCTTAGCAGACCTCTTGAAAGTGTGTTGTCTACTCTGATGGGCGCTGCGGGTACGGGCCTACAAGCCCAGTTGAAAAGGCTGGCTTCATAGACCAACTCTCACGTGCAAGTTAGCAGATGAACTCAACAATGCAACTGAAAGACGCAGATCAAAAGTCAAAGGTGTCTTGCTTGGTGCTGACAGCCGTTGTGCGCCGGCTGGCCGTTTGCCTGGTTGGTGTGCCGCTTCGTTGGCCGTTGGTGGGGGCGCGTTGCGATGCATGGCGTTTGACCACGCTGGCCTTGCCCGCGCGCACATGGTCTTGTGCGCGGTAGGTGTGTAGGCGCTGTTTGGCTTGGCGGGTTGCCAGCTCCAAGTCCACCACAGGCGTGGGTATGTCAATGCCAACCCGCACGCCGCAGTTCTGCTGCACAGACTCTGGCATGCGCCAAGGCTCTAGCAGCCAGTTGTCTGGTACTTGGCGCAGCGCAGGCAACCAGCGCCTAACAAACTCACCCTGCGGGTCGTGGTCTTGGGCTTGTTTAACAGGGTTGTACACGCGCGTGGTGTTGATACCTGTGGTGCCCGATTGCATTTGCATTTGGCTCCAATGAATGCCTGGCTCGTAGTCTAAAAACTGTGTGGCCAACCATGTGCCCACGTCGCGCCAGTGCAACCACAGCGGGTAAGCTGCAACAGATACCAACATGGCGCGCATGCGAAAGTTGATCCAACCCGTGGCTTGCAGCATGGCCACGCTGGCATCCACCATGGGCCAGCCTGTTTGGCCCGTTGTTAGGGCTTGAAAGTGGGTGTCGCTCCAGTCGGCCTCGCGCAGGCCGTTGTAGCCTTGGTGCATGTTGCGCCATTCAATGGCCGGCTCGGTTTCTAGTTTTTGTATGAAATGGCAATGCCAGTGCAAGCGACTCACCATGGCGTTCAAGCCTTGTCGGTTGCGCGCGGGTAACTGGGCTTGTGCGGCTGCGTGGCGCGTGGCTTGCACCACCTCGCGCATGCTGACGCAGCCAAACGTGAGGTAGGGCGACAAACGCGAGCAAGCCGTGGGTGCTGTGAGTGGCGACGATATACCGCCTCTGTATGAGCCACTGCGCTCGTTTAAAAACGAGTTGAGCACGCCCAAGGCGTTGTCGCGACCACCCCGTTGTCGGTGCGCTGGCTCGTGTGTGGGCAAGCCCAGTTGGTCGGCGCTGGGGACGCGTAGCATGGCCGGCGTCAGGTGCGACAAGCCGTTGCTGACCCGTGGGTCATGCCAGTTGCCTGTGGGTGCAAGCAGTGGGAGCACGCCCATGTGGCGCTCCCATTGCGCGGCCCAGCGCGCACGCACTTGCAAGCCGCGCTCTACGCCAAACTGGGGCAACTCCAGCCAGGTAATACGGTTGTGTTGTGTCCACTGGCCTACGGCTATGTCGCGCGCATAGCTGGCGGCGTTGCCTGTTTCTTCGTGGCTGAGCAAGGTGGTGAACGCAGTGGCCGTGTGCAGCACGCCCAAGGCCTCTACGGCGTTGGCGTGCAGCACATACAAGGGCAGGCCGATGCGCTGGAGTTGTTCGCGCAGATCGCGCAGACATTCCAATACAAAGTGGTAGTGCTGCCTAGCCGCATCCGGCTGTGCCCACAGGGCGGGTTCAATACAGTACAAACACACCACCGGCCCGTGCGTGGCTACTTGGGACAGTGCGTGTGAAAGCGGTGCGTGATCTGTGACGCGCAAGTCGCGCTTAAACCAAACCAGCTGGGTAGGGCTCATGGCGCTGTTACGCGGTTCACGTTGACAGACAAACAGACGCCGTGTTGATGTCTAGCCAATGCGGTGGGCAAAGGCACAGATAGGAATGCGGTTAAATGTGTCGACAATAGAAGAGGGTGCATGGTGTGGTGACATCATCGCAACATGCCCAAAACCCTGCGCAGGGCTGGGTCAAGAGGGGCTGTCTGTCGTGCTGGGACATGGTGGGCAAGCAGCACACCGCGCGCAGCGTGGCTCGTTATACGTTCAGCTTGTTAGCCTTGCTCTCAATGAAGCCCTTGTATTGAACTGTTAGCCAGTCGCAAAGACATGAACACGCTGTGTGGGTCATGGGTGTAGCCAGCAAACGGTTCGCTGTATGTAAAGTGGTTTTTTAAATACAGGCGGCGCGCTGCAGCAAAGTCGGGGTGGTTGCCAGTTTCTAGGCTCAGCAAATCGTAGTTGCGTTGCCTGGCCACCGTGATAATGTGGCCCAGAATGGCTTGTGCAGTGCCTCGCCTGCGCCACTGGTCTGACGTACGCATGGACTTGATCTCGCCGTGTGTGGGCGATAATTCTTTCAATGCACCGCAGCCCAGTAACAACCCATTACCCCAAGCCGTCCACAAGCTAAGGCTGTGTGTGTTCAGCGCATCGAGGTCCAGCGCGTGCACGCTCTCAGGAGGTGACAAGCTCTGCATGTGTCGCAAGTGCTCACGCAACAACCCAGCCACCGCGGGTCTCGACAAGTCGTCTGTCTCTATGTGCATGGTTTGGACGGTGCGCTCAAGAAATTAGGGTCAGATCCTAATTAAATAAACAATTAGGATCTGACCCTAATAATTTTAAGCCGATGATTTGGGCACTGTGCAGCCCCCAATTGCCATTTTAAAAGGCGATTTTAAAGTGCACTTGCAAAAGTGCCCGACAATCAGTCTTTTGATTAGACGGTTAGCAGCGATTTTTTTATGGCGATTCAATGGTTTCCCGGACACATGCACCTGACGCGCCAAGCGATTGGGGAGCGCATCAAAAACATCGATGTGGTCATTGAAATGTTGGATGCGCGCTTACCTGGCTCTAGCGCCAACCCCATGTTGGCCGAGTTGATTGGGGACAAGCCTGGGCTCAAAATCTTAAGCAAGCAAGATTTGGCAGACCCTGTGCAAACCGAGGCTTGGTTGGCGCACTACAACGCCTTGCCGGGTATGAGTGCCTTGGGTTTGGACACCAGCACGGTATCACCCTCTAAGGCATTGATTGCTGCTTGTAAGCTGCTCGCGCCCAAGCGCGGCGGCATGGTTAAGCCCATGCGCGTGCTGATTTGCGGTATTCCTAACGTGGGCAAGTCCACGTTAATCAACACCTTGAAAGGCAAGCGCGCTGCCAAAACCGGTGACGAGGCTGGCGTGACCAAGCTTGAACAACGCATTGCGTTGGCCAATGATTTTTATGTGTTTGACACGCCGGGTGTGTTGTGGCCGCGCATTATTGTTGAGCAAAGCGGCTTTAACTTGTCGGTCAGCGGCGCTATTGGCGTGAATGCGTTTGATGAAGATGTGGTGGCACTGGAGTTGCTGCATTACATGATTGCCCATTACCCGAAAGCGCTGAGCGAGCGCTACAAGATTGAAGACGTGGCCAGCCACACCGATGAGACCATGCTGGAGGCTGTGGCTCGGTACCGTGGCGCGGTGCAAAGTGGCGGTCGCCTCAACACCAACAAGGCTGCACATATTGTGATCCATGACTTTCGAAGCGGCGCATTTGGCCGCATCACCATTGAGACGCCAGCGCAATTTGCCGAATGGTTGGTCAAAGGACAAATGGCAGACGCTGAGCGCACCCTGCGCAAAGCAGCCATTGAAAAAGTGGTCAAGTCCTCCTACAAAGCCAAGGCCAAGCGCAAATAAGACCTGTTTCAGCGGGTGGTGGTCAGAGGTTGATGGTGTGTTGCCAGCTGATGTGGGGGTCTGCCTCGTAGTCGGCAATGACCCAGGCGCGCTGGCTGTGAGGGGCGGCATCTTCAAAAAATCTCCGCAGCACGTCAATGGATGGCCGGTCCAAAGCACCAAAAGGCTGGTCGAGGCACGTGACTGTAGCGCCAGAGGCGAGCAACACCACCAAACCGACCTTGCGCCTAGAGCCTGTAGACAACATGTACAACAACTTGTGCGCATGCGGGTCCAAATTCAATGCGCTGGCCAAGTCACGCGCCAAAGCTTGATCCCACTGGGGGTAGTCGGTGGTGCATTGTTGCCACACGTCTAATGGTGTGCTGTGGTCGGCGTCTGGCAAGCTGTGGTCCAGCCACACGGTATTGCTGTTGGTTGCAGCCAGCGCTGTCAGCAGGGCGGTTTTGCCAGTGCCTTCATCACCCACCACAGCGCATAAGCCCGGAAAAATCTCAACATGCCGAGCTTTGTGTGCGCCCTCACCAAAACCCTTCACCGAACTCAAGGCTTGGCCTTGTACTACATTGATGTCTGTGGCAGGTTTGGCGTTTGGCATGCCTGCATGCTACATCAGGCTTTGCTTGGTCTAAAGGGGCCAGCTTGCAAGCCCCACAACGTTAGGAGTTCGGTCGTGATGAGTCGCAATGTATGGGTTTTGGCAGATGTATGGACGAGTCTGTTGAGACTGGCCGTCGGTGGTGGGGTGTTGGTGCTTGGGGCTTCGTGGTTTGCAGCGCAGCCAGCCCAGGCTCAGGCGCAAGTGGAAACTACGGCGACGGTTTATATGATGCGCCACGCGTTGGCGCCGGGCTTCGGTGACCCCAGCAACATCAGACTGGGCGACTGCGCTACTCAACGAAATTTGAATGACCAAGGTCGCGCCCAAGCCGTCAAAGCAGGAGAGTGGTTGCGCGCGCAAGGGCTTGGTGCCCCTAAGTTGCTGGCAAGTCCGTGGTGTCGCACCTTAGAGACGGCTGAGTTGCTAGGCCTTGGCGATGTGCGTGCTACCGCTGCCTTGTCATCTTTTTTTCAGCAGGGTTCTCGCAGCGACACCACCCGCAAGCTTCAGCTTGAGTTGAAGGCAGCGCTCCAAGAGCTGCCGCCACGTGATGTGGTGTTGGTGACCCACCAGGTCAACATTCAAGCTTTCACGGGCAGTGGCGTGGCTTCAGGTGAAATACTGGTGCTGACGGTGTCGCCAGATGGGGAGTTTGTGGCGGTGCGCCAGCGACACGTGCCTTAGCTGTTGGTGCAGGACAGCACCTTCATAATCAACAACTTAAATTGCTTCAACCGCTTATTGGGGCTGGCCCAGCAGCGCGGCCAGTTCTACAAAGTTACTGGCGTGCCACGTGTTGTCGACGCAAGGCGATATGTCTTTGGGTTGGGCTGTGCCAAATTCGTGTGGGCGTTCAATATAGGCGGTTTGCAGGCCACAGGTGCGTGCAGCTGCCAGGTCATCTTGGTGTGCGGCAACCAACATGACTTGCTCTGGTGCCACATCAAATGTGCTGGCCACGCCCAAGTAGGTGGCGGGGTCGGGCTTGTAGGCGCGAAATACTTCGGCAGACAAAACACAGTCCCAAGGCAAGCCTGCCTGTTTGGCCATGTTGGCGAGCAAACCCATGTTGCCGTTGCTCAAGGTACAAATGGTGAATTGTTGCTTCAGTAGCCCGAGACCTTGCACAACGTCAGGCCAAGGATTAAGCCTGTGCCATACGCGGTTGAGGTGTTGGCGCTGCACTTCGTTGAGGTGCTCCAAACCATTGTCTGCCAACAAGCCATTGAGTATGAGGCGGTGTAAGTCGTCAATTCGTGTCCAGCCCAACTCGCCGCTGCGCACACGCTGCATGGCGGGTTGGTAGCCCGCTCGCCAAGCCAGCGCAAACGCGTTGCCGTCAACGTGCGGGTACAACTGGTGCAGCTCAGCAACAATGCTGCCATGCCAGTCCACCACAGTGCCAAATACATCAAAAGCCAGGATCAAGGGTTTGTTCATGGTCGCATTATTGGTTGGGTGAGGTCTGTTGCGCTGTCGCTTAGGTGGGACGGTGGTTGACGACAGCGGCCAAAACGTCCAGCCCTTGCATGTGGAGAAAGTGCAACATGTCGATGAATATCCAGTTTTCTGCCAGTTTGTTGCCATCACGTCTGTACACGTCTACGACGCGCATGTCGGCTGTGCTGTGGCCATTGGCGGGTAATCCCATGTAGCCACCAGTCGGGCGCAAGGTGAGGTTGGGCCAGCCGAAAAATGCGCCGTAGTTACCTTCAGACAGTTTGGCCAGGTGGCCGTTGAACTTGCGATCCGCCAATTGTGTACGAAACGGACGTTGGTGTTGCTCTATGTACCGCTCTTGCGTGTAGGTCGCTCCTATACCGTCTGGTCCCCACCACACCATGTCATCGTGCCAGCACTGTGCCAGCTCGTCTCGTGGGGTGGCGTAAGTTTGGGGATTGTTGATGTCGCCGATCATGCGGTTGATGAGTGCCAAGGTGTCAGCGCCTGCAGCTGGTAATGCATCGTCAAATTGCAGACCGTCATGGGTAGCCGGGCCAGGTTGTACCAAGTGCATACCAGTTTGTAGTGGCAGCGGATTGATACCTGCTTGGCGCATGAAGTGCAGCAAGTCAATAAACAGTGCGGTCTGCGTGATACAGCCGTCAACGACTTGGTTGAACTCAGCGTAGCGCAACATGGTGATTTTGCGCGTGGGTGGTATGCCTAGGAAAGCCTCGTCATGAAGGCCCATGAAGTGACCCATAGACACAACCCACGTGCTGGCGTGGTTGTCAATGGTGTTTGTGCCTGCAAAAAAAATATCTTCTCTGCGCTGTACGTGCTTAACGGCTTGCAACAAGGGCGTCCAAAAAGAGTCAGCAACGGCTTGTGGGCCGTGCTGTTCGTAAAAAGGATGCATGCCCCGCCAGTGCCAGTCGGGCGTGGTGTGTTGTGCCAAGGCCTGCGCAACGTTGTCGGGCGTTGCGCCCGCTAGAGCTTGGAAGTGCGCACGAACGACCGCTTTTTCTAATTGAAATGACATAGTGCTTGATCTGAAAGTACAGTGAATTAACCCTTGACCGCACCAGCGGTGAGGCCAGACACGATTTGCTTTTGGAAGAACATGATCAGTACAAACAGCGGCGCAGTGACAGACACGACCGCGGCAACGGCAAACATGACGTTGCCATCGGTTTGTGTGGTGCCCAGGAAGCTGGCTATTTTTGGAATCATGGTTTGGTTTTCTTTACTCAGCAGCATGGCGGTTACGGCAAAGTCGTTGTAGGCCAATAAGAAAGAAAACAAGCCTGTAGTGATAACACCTGGCCACATAACGGGGATGATGACGTGGCGAAACGCCTGAAAGCGTGTACAGCCATCGACCATGGCGCTTTCGTCTAGGTCTTTGGGAATGTTGCGGAAAAAGGAGGTCAGCATCCACAGCGTGAATGGCTGGTTAATAGCAACGAGTACCAAAATAGTGGTCGACAAATGCCCCCAGACATTCCACTCAAAAAATGGCAGCAAATAGCCAGATACCAATGTGATGGGTGGCATGGCTCTAAAAATTAAGGCCAGCATCAACAGCCAAAAAGCGTAGCGAAAGCCCGAGCGTGCCAAGGCATAGGCGCCCAAGGTTCCAAACGTTAGCGAGATAACCACCACACTCACCACCACAACTATGGAGTTGAGTGCGGCGCGCCAAAATTCCTCTTGAACCCAAGCACCTTCGAAGCCGTCGCCCGTAAAGCGCCCCCCTGTTTCAACCAGCGTACGTGTACCGTTCAAGGCATAAGTCCAATCGGCTTTTGAGAAAAAATCCGACTCTACCTTGAATGCTCCCCACATCGTCCACAAAAATGGAAAAGCGGCGATGACCAACCACGCTGCTAGGAAGGCGCCTAAGACAAGGCGCAAAATAGGCGGTCTATGTTCTGCTACGGCCACTTGTAATGTCCCTTTTGGTTAAGACTTACCAAAATTACGCCACGTGCGCACCACAACAGGCGATAACAACACGGCAACGCCCATGATGGTGAGCACCGATGTGGCTGCGGCGGACGACAGCAGGCGTGTTTCGCCGCCTAAGTCGCTGTAGATAAAGTACGACAACGATTGGGCATGCGCCTCAGCGTTGAAGCTCACTATGGGCTCAAAAACACGAAAGTTGTCCATTATTTTAATGAGCGCCATGAAGGTCGTGAGTGGTAGCAAGTGTGGAATAACGACATAGCGAATGCGCTCCCACCGGGAAGCACCGTCTAGCCGTGCCGCTTCTAGGGCGTCCTGCGACACACTTTGCAAGCCGGCGTAGTAGACAACAAAGGCGAAGGGTGCCGAACTCCAAATACCGTACACCATGAGCATCATCCAAGTCAGTGGCGTGGATGCTTTAAGAGATAAATTTGGATCGTTCATGAGCCACTGAATGGCCGAGCCTAATATGCCTCTGGCGTCGACCATCCAAAATAAAATCAACGCGCCAATCAGAGGCGTGATGATCATTGGCAGCAGCGAGAAGAAAATCGTGGGGCCACGACATATGCGTGGCAATGCATTGACGGACAGTGCAATGAGAAAACCCAGTCCAATGGCCAAAGGCGTGACCACGGCGGTGTAGGTGAGTGTGAAGGCCAAAGCACCGTAAAACGGTAGGTTGTTTACCTGCGATAAAAAGCCACCTAAGCTGACTTTTTCTTGCCAGGCAGTTGCCAGTTCTTTAACAGCAATATGGCTGCGGTCAAGGTAGATATCTAAGCCAGCAAAGCGCCCCATGGGTTGCTCAATGCGAAGTTTTTCTGAAGCTTCTTGGTCAATCGCGGTGGATGTTTGACAGCCAAATGGGCCGCAGTTTTCCACCTCAATAATGATTTGCTCATGCGGTACAAAAACCGATTGCGTCAGCACCGATACGATGGGCATGGCTATAAACAGCAGCATAGCCAGCATAGACGGCATTACAAACCAAAAAAAAGCACGGTGTTTCATCTCAACCAGTCAGAAGTGGCCGCAGTTAGCCTGCGGCTGATTGCAGCGTGTGCAGACAAGAGACCCAGGCAGTGGTATGTGCCCAGGTCATGTCTTTTAACGCTTCAAGAAGCCTTTTTCTTTTGCGGCTACGCTGTACGCAGCTTCAGCATCGCTGAGTGCTTGTTGGGCAGTTTCTTTGCCTTGCAAGTAGTCCGCAATGTTGTCCCCTAATGCGGTGTGAAGCAAGCCATGGTAGGGCGCCATTGGGTAAGGTGTTGCGCCTGCTTTGATGGTGGCAAACACGCCAGCAGCCACGGGTGCTGGCTTGTAACCGTCGATCATCCACACAGCTTCAGGCATGGTTTTGTCATTTAACAAAGAAGGGCTGATAGCGTGAATCATTGCGCGAAAAGTAGCGGCGGCGTCTTCATCGCTGATGTTTTTAGCAACGGTAAAGCCATCCCACCACAAGGTAGTGGCTGGCTTTTGTCCACCGCCTACTGTTAAGGGTCCTGATACCAAGGTGTTGCTGTAAACCTCTTTGGTGGAGCCCTTGTCATCTTGTAAAACAGCTGTGCGCGAGCCCCAGAAGTTCATCATGGCGACCTTGCCAGCTTCCCATTCGGCGGCTGCCGAATTGGAGTCATGGGTGAGGTAATCTGGGTTCATGTAGCCAGTTAAGGCCTTGAGCGTTTCTAGCGTTTTCACGCCTTTGGCGTTGTTGATGCTCACCTCAGCGGTGCCAGGTTTGTAAAAATTGCCCTCAAAGCCAATGTACATATTGGTGAACTCTTGCGCCAAGTTCCAGCCAGCTTTGTACGCGCCGCTAATTGGGTATTGCATCAAACCCTTGTCGCGAATGATTTTGGCGCTCGCAAGCATGTCTTCATAAGTTGTTGGTACTGCTACGCCGGCTTTGTCTAGTATGTCTTTGCGGTAGATTAAATGCTGTGCGTTGGCCATAAATGCCACCGCCATGACCTTGCCGTCAATTTTAATAAGTTGATTGGGCTTGATGCCTTGACCGTACTGCTTGACCAAGTCGTCGATGGGGCGAATGAGACCTTCGTTCATCAAGGCCACGATGGACGAATTGGCAACTATGGCTGAGGTGTACTCGGCTGGGTTGCCTTGCATGCCAGCGACGTTTATTTTTTGATGATCAGCTGTCAGGTTGGACTTGACTGCCACATTGCCACCTGCGCACTCGGTCGCTTTAGCGATGATGGATTGAAGGGCGGGAAATTCGTTGCCAACAACGTTGACGCGACCAGCGGCTATACCGCAAGCGGCGTGGGCGGCGCTTGTGCCAGCAATTGCCAATACGGCAACTGTGAGTGCATGTTTCATAAGTTTCATCGTGTCTCCTAAAAGTGGCTCTGATAAAGATTAAATTTTTTTAGAGTCCGTTGGTATGGTGCAAACCGTGTATGGACAGCTCAATACGGATTTTAAATATCGCACTGTGCATACGAATTCAAGTTTTACATACCTTTAATTTTTACGCAAGAGCGTTGTTTGTAGTAGAAACCCTAATTTTAAATCCTTTGATATTTGAATAAGATTATTACAAAATTGCATTCGAATGCACAAAGGGTGGGTTATGGCAGAAATTCAGTTGCGTAATATTTCAAAACGGTGGGGCTCCACCACCGTTGTTCATCGGCTCAACCTAACGGTGGCTGATAGAGAGTTCTTGGTCTTGTTGGGCCCGTCAGGATGCGGAAAGACCACAACCATGCGCATGATTGCTGGGCTGGAGGATGTGAGTGAGGGTGATATCTTCATTGATGGCAAGCGCGTCAATGACCTAGACCCCAAGGACAGGGATGTGGCCATGGTGTTTCAGTCGTATGCGCTGTACCCCAACCTCAATGTCTACGAGAACATTCGTTTTCCGCTGAAAGTGCGTAAAGTACCAGTTGGCCAGCACGATGAGCGTGTGCGTCGTGCCAGTGCCATGGTCGAGTTGGATGCATTCTTAGAGCGCAAGCCAGCTGAGTTGTCTGGAGGCCAGCGTCAACGGGTCGCTTTGGCCAGAGCCATTGTTCGTGAGCCCACATTGTTCTTAATGGACGAGCCACTGTCGAACTTGGATGCCAAGCTGCGTGTGTCTACACGCGCACAAATTAAGAATCTATCGCACGAACTCAAGGTCACCACCATTTACGTGACGCACGACCAAATTGAGGCCATGACCTTGGCCGACCGTGTGGTGGTTATGAACCAGGGTGTTGTGCAGCAAATTGGCACACCGACAGATATTTACGACAAACCGGCCAATGCCTTTGTGGCCAGCTTTATTGGCACCCCCGCCATGAACTTGCTGCAAGGCGACTTACAAGACGGCATATTTACGGGCGATAAGATTGTGGTGAGTGGTCTAGATCCAGTGCACTCAGGCCCGGTGACGCTGGGTTACCGTGCTGAGGACGCGTCGTTGTGCGAGGCTTCGCAAGCTCATATCAGTGCGCCCATTTACACCTTGGAATTGTTGGGTGACGCCACCATGGTTACAGTTAAAGCTGGTGGCACCTTGGTTAGCATCAAGGCGGCCAAAGACTTTAGAGCCGAGATCGGCGCTATGGTCCACGCCCACGTTCCACACCCTATTTGCCACCTGTTTGACGTCCAAACGGGTGAACGTCTGTAAAGCATTACGCAGGTTTTACATCCAACCACATCTACTTCAACTACGACTTGTTACCTACAAGAAAAACACATGGCCATTACGTATTTAAAAACGGGTAAACCCGCCGCAGAGCGTGCAGAAGACGACGCAAAAGTTCGTGCAACTGTTGAGGCAGCGCTGCTAGATATAGAAACCCGTGGCGATGCCGCTGTGCACGACATGTCTAAGAAGTTTGACAACTACGAGGCTGAAGCGTTTCGCTTGACCGATGCCCAAATTCAAGAAGCCATGAGCAAGGTAAGCCCCAGAGATTTGGACGATATTAAATTTGCACAAACTCAAATACGACGATTTGCTGAGGCGCAGCGCGCCAGCATGACCGATGTGGAGGTTGAAACCTTGCCCGGTGTGATTCTGGGCCACAAGAACATTCCCGTGCAGTCGGTTGGCTGTTACGTACCAGGCGGTAAATTTCCCATGGTGGCCAGTGCCCACATGTCGGTGCTGACCGCCTCTGTAGCCGGCGTACCGCGTATTGTGGCGTCTGCGCCACCTGTCAATGGTGAGCCGCATCCGGCCATCGTGACCGCCATGCATTTAGCTGGTGCGCATGAAATTTATGTCATGGGTGGCATTCAGGCCGTAGGTGCCATGGCCATTGGCACGCAAACTATCAAAGCTGTTGATATGTTGGTGGGCCCAGGCAATGCATTTGTGGCTGAGGCCAAGCGCCAATTGTTTGGCCGCGTGGGTATTGACTTGTTTGCCGGTCCTACCGAGACCATGGTGATTGCCGACGACACCGTTGACGGTGAGATGTGTGCCACCGATTTACTAGGACAGGCCGAGCATGGTTACAACTCGCCGGCTGTGCTGCTAACCACCAGTCAAGCTTTGGCGACAGCCACCATGGCAGAGATTGATAGATTGCTCACCATATTGCCCACACGCGACACGGCATCGGTCAGCTGGCGCGATTATGGCGAGGTGATTGTCTGCGACACCTACGCGGAAATGCTCGAAGTGGCCAACGACATTGCCTCTGAGCATGTGCAAGTGATGACCGACAGAGACGACTGGTTTTTAGCCAATATGCACAGCTACGGTGCCTTGTTCTTAGGCCCTAGAACCAATGTGTCCAACGGCGACAAAGTGATTGGCACCAACCACACGCTGCCAACCAAAAAAGCTGGTCGTTACACAGGTGGGTTGTGGGTGGGTAAGTTTTTGAAGACACACAGCTACCAAAAAATACTCACTGATGAGGCCGCGGCGCTGGTGGGTGCTGTCGGCAGTCGCCTGTGCATGTTGGAAGGTTTTGTCGGCCATGCTGAACAATGTAATGTTCGTGTGCGTCGCTATGGCAAGCAAGACGTGCCTTACGGCACTGGGGCTGATTAACAAGCCATGTCTATCCAGCCAGACCTACTAAAGGCCGTCCTTCAGCCACTGTTGAGTGCTGGACAAAATGCAAGCGCTGCAGGTCTTAGCGATGCGCTTGCCAGCATGATGAGCGTGAACGCTGACGTTCACATGTGCCACCCATTTGGAGATATCAAAGGCCCGTCTGCTTGGTTTAAAGACTGTTTCGAGCCGTTGCTGTTGGCCATGCCTGACTTAGAGCGGCGTGAGTTGGTGGTTGTTGCAGGGACCACCGACGCGGGGCAGCACTGGGTGGGAACATGTGGCAATTACATGGGCAAGTTTGTGGCACCTTGGATGGGTATAGCGCCGACTGGACGTTTGGCTCATATGCGTTACCACGAGTTCTATCGCATTGAGGACGGTGAGGTGGTGGAAGTGCAAGCTATTTGGGATATTCCCGAGCTGATGATGCAGGCGCAGCAGTGGCCAATGGCACCCCAGTTAGGTGACCGCTTATGCACGCCTTCGCCCATGACGCAAGATGGCTTGCGTATCCGGGATGACTTTGTCGGGCAGGGCGCACAAACCCAAGCCCATGTGTTGGCCATGTTGAATGACATGTGTAAACACCCCAGCGAAGGTGGACCAGAGGTGATGAACTTATCTACTTACTGGCACCCGCGTTTTAATTGGTATGGCCCAGCTGGCATTGGCGTTGGCAGGGGCGTGCAAGGGTTTAGAGATTGGCATCAAATTCCGTTCTTGCGCGCCATGCCTGACCGCGCGCTGGATCCCAGTGGCTTGACGTCGCACTGGGTCGCACAAGGCAACTATGTGTGCGAAACAGGTTGGCCCAACATGCGCTTAACGTTGAGTACTGGTGGTTGGTTGGGTTTGGCCCCGACAGGTCAAAAAATTCAACTCCGGTCCTTGGATTTTTGGCGCATGCAAGAAGGCTTGATTCGCGAAAACTGGGTGTTGGTTGATTTATTGGATGTTTATCACCAAGTGGGCCTGGATGTGTTTGAGCGATTGAGCGACTTCAACAAAGCCCGCGGGCAGTGTCAGTGATACAGACAACACAAGGAGCGCAACTATGAGTCTTCCGCGTACCCCATCTTTTCGCTTAGACGGCAAACGTGCATTGGTCACTGGGGCCTCATCAGGCATTGGTCTGGCCAGTGCCATGGCCTTGGCTGAAGCGGGTGCCCACGTGGTCCTTGCTGCGCGTAGTTTAGACAAATTGGAGGGCGTAGCGAGTGAAATGCGAGCTTTGAATTTAAGCGTGGACGTCTTGGCCATGGATGTGTCTGATACCGCTGCGGTGTCGGCCACGATTGCCAGTATGCCTGCGTTTGATGTACTGGTGAACTCAGCGGGCATGGCCAAAAACAGTTCAGCCATAGAGACCACAGAGTCTAATTTTGATGCTGTACAGGGCATCAATGTGAAAGGCGCTTATTTTCTAACTGTAGCGGTTGCCAAGCGCTTAATTGGGCTGGGTCAGCCGGGCAGTCTAATTAATATATCCAGTCAAATGGGCCACGTAGGCGGTATTGATAGGGCGGTGTATTGTGCCAGCAAACATGCGGTGGAAGGTATGACCAAGGCCATGGCCATTGAGTGGGGCCGCTTGGGAATACGTGTCAACACCATCTGCCCCACTTTCATTCTGACACCCCTCACGCAAGCAACGTTTGATCAACCCGACAAGCTTGCGTGGATTGAAGAGAACATCAAGCTGGGCAGGGTTGGGCGCGTTGAAGACATCATGGGTGCTGTGGTCTACCTAGCCACCGAAGCCAGCGCCTTGGTGACGGGCTCAGCGCTGATGGTCGATGGCGGTTGGACTGCGGGTTAATGAGACCGCTACCTCACATGACAGAACACAAGGTCACCTCCTCAGCAGTTGCCAAACGCGCGGGAGTGAGCCAGTCGGCCGTCAGCCGCGTGTTCACACCTGGTGCAAGTGCCTCACAAGCCACTACTGACAAAGTGCGCAAGGCTGCCGCTGAGTTGGGCTACCGGCCTAACCGATTGGCACGCAGTTTAATCACCGGGCGCACACGCATGATTGGGTTGGTTGTCGCATATTTAGACAACCAGTTTTACCCACTGGCGTTGGAGAGGCTTAGCCAAGCCTTGCAAGCACGCGGTTATCACATTTTGATTTTTATGGCCGAAAACTCCACACAAAGCGTGAGTAAAGTAGTGGAAGAGTTGCTGGATTACCAAGTCGACGGCATCATCACGGCCAGTGTGGACGTCACCGGCGATTTGGCCAAGCGCTGTGCAAATGCGGGCATTCCCATTGTGTTGTTCAACCGCGGACAAGACGAGGCACATTTATCTGAAGTGACTTCGGACAACCTAGCTGGTGGGCGCAGTGTGGCCAAGTTTTTGGTCGCAGGCGGTCATAAACGCATTGTGCATATTGCGGGTTGGCAAGGTTCATCAACGGGACGCGACCGGTCTTTGGGTTTTGTCGATGCGTTGAAAGAGCTGGGTGTTCACAACATCACGCAGATAGACGGCATGTACAAGCGCGAAGTTGCAGCCCAGGCTGCAAGGGATTTATTTCGTGGCCCAAAATCGCCAGATGCGGTGTTTGTCGGCAACGACCACATGGCCTTCGCGGTACTCGATGTGCTGCGCTTGGAGTTGGGCTTGTCTGTACCCAATGATGTGTCTGTGGTGGGCTACGACGATGTGCCACTGGCTGCATGGCCATCTTTTTCTTTAACCACTGTGCGCCAGCCACTCGACCACATGGTGCGTACAACAGTTGATTTATTGCTGGGCACTATTGAAGACATGGCGCGCAGCCCAGCCAAAATAAGAATCAGCGGTCCGTTGGTTCTGCGACAGTCGGCACGTATACCAACAGAAGGATGGACAGATGAAGGGCTTTGATGAACAGTTTCAGGATTTTCCTGATTACATTTTGAAAATAACCAAAGAAATTTGGGAAGACCGCGGCATACACACGCTACACCGTTATTACGCACCAGATATCGTGGTGCGCACACCCATGGGCGTGTCCCTCGGCAATCAAGCGGTGATTGGTGCCACCATGGCAACACTGGCCGAGTTCCCAGACCGCCAGCTGTTGGGTGAAGACGTGATTTGGAGTGGATCGCCAGAAGCTGGCATGTTGTCGTCTCACCGTATTTTTTCAACGGCAACCCACTTGGGTGATGGCGCGTATGGCAAGGCCAGCGGCAAACATTTTCGCTACCGAATATTGGCTGACTGCCATGCTAAAAACAACCAAATTGACGATGAATGGTTGATACGTGACAGCGGAGCTATTGTTAGGCAATTGGATTTGACGCCAGAGGCGTTTGCGCGAGCGCATATTCAGCGCGAAGGTGGTCCAGATAATTGCCCCCCTGTGTTCACACCAGATCGTGATATCGAAGGCCCTTATAAAGGCCTCGGTAATGATAACGAATGGGGTCAGCGATACGGCGACATTGTGAGTCAACTGATGCAGGCCAATATGGCCATCGTGAAGCGCGACTACGACCGTGCCTGTCAAGTTGAATATGCCGGCGGTGTAACGGGTCATGGCTGGGACGCGGTAGACCGGTTTTGGACGCCCTTGCGTGCAGCTTTGCCGAACGCAGTCTTTAGCATTGAGCACCAAATTGGCAACGATGACGCCATGATGTCGCCGCGAGCTGCCATTCGTTGGAGCTTGCGCGGCAAGCACACAGGCTGGGGCGTGTTTGGCGCACCAACAGGGGCAGACATCTACGTTATGGGCATTGGTCACGCTGAATTCGGCCCCAGAGGCATTCGACGTGAGTATGTTTTGTATGACGAGCTCAGCGTGTGGAAACAAATTTTGTTGCACACAGGCGCTGCTTAACCATGAGCCCATCTATTGAACACATGCACCAGCGCTTGGTCCGGTATGGCGAGCTTGTGCCGTGTCGAACGGCTTTCATTGATACGCATACACCTGGTAGTGACCAGAAAGAAAATTTCACCATTATTGGTGGTGGCGTTTCAGAAAGCGCCGACCAACACGTTCACATTGCAATAGAGCACGGCTACAACATTGGCGCTGCGGGCCAGCCGCCACATTGCCGCAACTCCTTACACACCCATAGAACTGCCGAGGTCTTCTTTGTTCTAAAAGGCCGATGGCGTTTCTTTTGGGGCCGTTCTGGAACGGCTGGTGAGGTGGTGTTGAACGAGGGTGATGTGTTCAACATACCAACTGAAGTGTTTCGTGGTTTCGAGAATATTGGCAGTGACTATGGCATGATCATGGCGGTTTTGGGTGGTGACGATGCGGGCGGCGGTGTGGTCTGGGCGCCGCAAGTGATTGCAGAGGCTGCGCAGCACGGTTTGGTGCTGAGCAGCGAAGGTAAGTTGTACGACTCCAAGGAGGGCGTTCAATTACCCTTTGGTGTTACCCCCATGCCCTTGTTGACTGAGGCTGAGCTGGCGGCGTTTCCTGAGTTGACGACGGCGCAGGTTGTACCAAACCATGTAGCCCGTTACTGGGACTTGGTGGCTTTGGCCGACAAACAGCCCGCAGTGGTGGTCGGTGAGCACGGCAAACTCCGCGACAAACCCGGCTTTGAGATCGACTTCATGACATCATCAAGCGCCGTCAGAGCGCTTGAAATTTGCGATGTCGATACAGTTTTAATGCCCATGCATGGCCATTGGCTCGTGCAGTGGCACGACAACGCCACACAGCCGCCAACCGAATGTCAGCTTGTGCTCAACCCTGGTGACACCTTAAGTGTGCCGCCACACATTGCGCATGCTGTATATCCCGCCGTCAGTGGACATGCGAGCTTGTTTCGTGTGCGCGCCACGGCAGACTCCGCAGGCCCAACTTGGAAGGCATGAGCATGACCGTTTTAACCACACACGTAGGCAGTTTGCCACGCTCGCAAGCTGTTGTTGATTGCATCTTTGCACGCGAGCACAACAAACCTGTTGATCAAGCTGTCTTTGACGACACCATGACACACGCGGTATCCGATACCGTACAGCGCCAAGTACAGGCAGGTATCGATATTGTTTCAGACGGGGAGACCTCCAAAATTTCGTACGCCACTTATGTCAAAGACCGTTACACAGGTTTTGGCGGTGACAGCGAACGCAATGCACCGGCTGACTTAAAGTTGTTCCCTGGTTTTTTACAACGCTTGTCAGATGAGGGCGGCACGCCACAATACGCCAGACCGCAATGCGTGGGTCCGATTAAGTCAAAAGGACAAGACGAACTGCATAAAGATATTGCCAATTTACATGCTGCAATGGCTACTCACGGCGCCAAACGTGGCTTCATGAATGCAGCATCGCCTGGTGTGATTGCGTTATTTTTGCAAAATGCTTATTACCCAAATAGGGAAGCTTATTTGGCAGCTTTGGCCGATGTTATGAAGGAAGAGTACGAAACCATAGTGGCATCTGGTTTGGACTTGCAACTCGACTGCCCAGACCTTGCGCTGTCGCGCCACATGCTTTTTACAGACCTGTCAGACAGCGAGTTTGTCAGCATTGCTCAAGGCCACGTTGAGGCTTTAAACCACGCTTTGCGTGATATTCCTGCAGACAAAGTGCGGCTGCATATTTGCTGGGGCAACTACGAAGGCCCCCATGTATGCGACATCCCCATGAGCAAGATGTTTGATACGTTGATGTCTGCCAAACCACGTTACGTGTTGTTTGAGACATCCAATCCGCGTCATGGTCATGAATGGACCACATTTAGAGACCGTAAAGCGGATATTCCAGATGACAAAATATTGGTACCAGGCGTTATTGACTCCACCACCAATTTTGTGGAGCACCCTGAGCTTGTAGCGCAGCGTATTGAGCGATTTACCAATATTGTTGGTCGTGACCGCGTCATCGCTGGGAGCGATTGTGGCTTTGGTACCTTCGCTGGTTATGGCGCTGTTGATCCTGATATTGCTTACGCAAAGCTGGCTGCATTGTCACAAGGCGCTGCATTGTCAGTATGACGCTACCACTGGTTTTATTGCCGGGCATGATGTGTGATGCCCGCTTGTTTGGTCCTCAAATTGATGCTTTTAGCGCTGCTAGGGTGGTTCAAGTGGCGCCTATTGGTGGGCACGATTCTGTGGCAGCTTTGGCGCGTGAAGTTTTGTTGCATGCGCCGCCTGTTTTCGCACTGCTTGGACTCAGCATGGGCGGCATAGTGGCTATGGAGGTCATGCGACAAGCACCGCAGCGAGTGCGCGGTATTGCCTTGTTAGACACCAATCCCTTGGCTGAAACCGAGCAGGCTAAAGCCAAGCGGGCGCCACAAATAGCCATGGTCAATCAAGGCCACTTGCGCGCTGTACTTCAAAAAGACATGAAGCCTAATTATTTGATGGCGGGGCCTGATAAAGACCGACTGTTGCAGCTGTGTATGGACATGGCATTGGCTTTAGGTCCACAGGTGTTCGAGCATCAATCTGTAGCCTTGCGCGACAGGATAGACCAATCCGTCACGCTGATGGCCAGCCGTATCCCAAGTTTGCTGATGTGCGGCGAACACGATCAACTATGTCCACTGGACAGGCACCAGTTGATGCAGCAGTTCATGCCACATGCCACGCTTGAAGTGATTGACAACGCAGCGCATTTGCCAACTTTAGAACAACCTCAACAAACCAATGCAGCGTTGCTGCGGTGGTTGCAACAATTTTAAATAAGAACATGCAAGTACCACCTCTTGATACCACTTGGAAAAGCCATATGACCCCCGAGTTACTCACGCTGCTCAAACGCGTCGATACGCCCACAGTTTGCAATGCCATAGAGGTGGTTGATGGCAAGCGTGGCTTTAACCAATTTACGCGCGGCACCGTGTTGTGCAGTGACCCACAAGCAGGTGCCGTCGTGGGCTATGCGCGAACGGCAAAAATATCAGCTGTGGCTCCTAGCACCGAGTCACCTGATGTGGTGAGATCAAAGCGTATGGCCTACTACAAGTACATGGCTGATGCGCCTCAACCTGCGGCTACGGTTATTCAAGATGTCGATGTGCCCCACGCTATTGGCGCGTATTGGGGCGAAATAAATACCAATATTCACAAAGGCTTTGGTATCGCTGGTGTTTTGACCAATGGCGTGATGCGAGATTTGGGCGACTTGCCCTCTGATTTCCCTGTCATTGCAGGCTCAATTGGCCCAAGCCACGGTTTTGTTCATGTGCTGGAGATGGACACAGCCGTAACCGTATTCGATTTAACCGTGCATCCCGGTGATTTGCTGCACGCTGATCGACACGGCGCAGTTGTGATACCGCACACGCACATTGTTGAGATGGTTAAAGCCATTGCGCAGTTGATATCGACAGAGCGCATTGTGCTGGACGCCGCACAAAGCCCAGGGTTTGACTTCGAGAAGTTCGAAGCTGCGTGGCGATCTTTTGAAGCTGCGCGGGTCTGAGACACCTGCTAGGTCGAGGCCTGTGCGATGTGGGCATGCTGGACCCAGCACGACCTTGAATTGGCTATTAAGCTTGCGCAGTCTAAACCGCTTTTGCCGCCACAACAGTGACTTCAAACAACAGCTCAGGGCGAGCCAAATCCGCCTGGACGGTAGACCGTGCTGGCGCGCAACCAGCGGGTAACCAGGCGTCCCATACCGCATTCATGGCGGCAAAATCACCCATGCTTTTGATGTGTAGCAGGGCACTGAGAATGTGCGACTTGCTGCTATTTAATTCGTTGAGCAAGGTCTCGACGCGTTCTAAAGCAACTTGGGTTTGTGCGCTGATGTCAGTTGCATCAGAGCCGCCAGCCGTTTGGCCACACAAGTAAATGGTGTCACCATGGATAACCGCTTTGCTCATGCGCACTTGGGCATCATGACGTTGAATGGATGGCATATAACGCTTTCTAATACAGGTTGTTGTTAATCGTTGTCGCTGCGCGTCCCACCAGCACCTGCGCGCGACGCTTCGGTGCTCGGTACCAACGTTCTGTGTGCGAAGGTTTGTAGTGCGTCCCATGTGCTGTCGGCGACCGCCTGGGCTTTGTGGCTGTAAACCCATGGCTTGATGTGTGTGTCGATAAGGACATCGCTGGCATTGTTTGGCAAGGCAATGGTGACGTCGCACACGGTGTTGTCCCCAGCGCCCAGTGGCATACCGATAACGTCACCGTTGGCCAAGCACGTGACTTGCACCTGGGCCCACGTTACTTGCATGTCAAAGTCATTCTCTTGGGCTGCTCTCGCTACAAATGGCACCAGCAGGCTGGGGTGAGTCACCGCCTCTAGTCGGAGCGGCCACGTGACACCAACGCCAGCGTAATCAACCAAGGTTGACCCTGCTATCAATGGACACATGTGACCAATCCTTGACTGCCATGTGGTCGAGTCGTCTTTGGCGTCGCTGTTGGGACACAGGCTGTGGTAGTCCAAACCATCGTTGTGGTTCAGCACACCAAGCAGTGCCTGCGCACCAGCTTGACCGTGGGCTTGTAACCACCGAACAGCTTTACCAGCTTCTTCTGCCAAGCCCCAGCTCAAGCCAGCACCGCGTGCAGCACGTTTGCTCAGAGAGTCAATTTCGGACAGTGAAAATTGTTGCGTTGTTTGATCTGAATCAGCTGCGTTGGCCGAATGGGTTACAGGATCGCACAAGCAAATATCTTGCGGTGTTGGGGCATTTTGGTACAAGCTGATGCGCAACCACCGGTCACTGCGTGGATCGAACTTGGTGGCACCAAAAAAAGCCAGTTTGCACCTGAGCAACTCTATGGGCAACATGTCAGCGCTTAACAGGTTGTCTTGTATTTCTGCGTAGGCAAACTGGGCGCACAGTTGAATGCGTCTGACCACTTGCCTATGTTGCGGAAATGCATATAAAAAACTTGCAACGTTGGTGTGTGCAGAGCTGGCTAAATCTGATGCGATGTGCTGCACCAACTCAGCCGTACCCAGTGACAACTCTAAGCTGGCGCCTTCTTCTGTAAAACGTTGGCCTAGACGCGGCTCTAGCTTCTCTTCAGACACGTACCAAAAACGACTGCGTGCGTTGTTGTCTGAAAAGTCAATGTCCAATGCCCATTGGTAGTTGTCCGCAATGAGTTGTTGTAATTGGCTAACCTGCATGGCCCCGTTGATCGTGAAACTTTTAGTTTCATCAATGCTCATTTGGTCGGCTAAATCGTCGACCAAGTCACCGTAGGGCTCTAACATCAGGCCAATCAGTTGCTCCTGGCCCTCGTTGTTCATGTGGGTTTCACCCCACTTGAACAAATCGTTCCACGGGTAGGGACCTGACAGACCATGTGTATCAACATGCTGCCTGAGCAGTTCTAAATCTTGGCGCAACATGGCTACACGTTCAATTTGCAAGGGGTGATCTGTCGTCCATTGGCTGGCATTGATCACCGCGTCATCTAGCTCTTTAACAAATACTGCACACGCTGCTTCAGTGGCTGCAGGCACGGCACGCACACGCTGCAAAGCGTGTTCTTTGCACTCTATCCATTGGTGAAGCAGTGCAGGGTGGTTGACCAAAAATGGCGCCATGCCCAAGCCCGTTGAGTTACCAACGCCAATGAGTCTGCGAATCTCTGGATGTAGTTTGCACGCCTGTGCACCGCCAGCTTGCTGGGCCATGTGTTCAACGTAGTCGATGGTGAAATTTCGAATCAACCAGACAGTTAGCATTTCGGCTCTGAAGGGGCCTGCCATTTCATCGCGCCAAGCCGTTTGCACACGGTCGGCTGCACCAAACTTGCCTGAGCCGTAAACGGCCGTTGTGCGCATGAGATAACCCACATTGTTGATTTCTGTCACATCAGGTTGTTCACCTTTGGCCAAGGCTTTGACCACATGAGACCACAGCCGAACCGAGCGATTTGCCCTGGCCAGTGTTAACTCTGAATCAGTCACACGCCCAGTTTCCTGCTTGGGTACATTGGCTGCCAGACGCACAATATCGTGTGCGGTTGGGATGCCGTCAAACAGCGTAAAAGTGGCGTCCCAAGCCGTTGCGATAACGCGGTCAGAGCGCATGTCGTCAGGCAGGTCGTGCGCAAATGCAACGAGGCTATAAGGACGTTGGGGGCCATGCAAGGTGTACACAGCGTGCCCAACACCTAGCTCGTTCACCGCCCACTCGCTTCTCTCATACCGCCACGCTTGTTGTTCTATGCGCCTTAACAAGGCGCGTAAAAAACTCAAGCGTGTCCGGTGAGAAGCTCCAAGTTTGCTCAGACGCATCACAGCACTGGCAGGACGAAGACCTATAACAGGTAACGGTTGGTCACCACTGACAAGTGCGTGCATGATGCGTTTCTTTCTTGCTACTTGGGTTGCGATGATTAGCCTTGGAGCTCGCGGCCTTTGAGTCGTACGATGCGAACAGCATCCCATAAGGAGGGCAGCAAAATAAGCGACACAGGTACGGCCGTTATCACAATAAAGCTTTGCAGCTTACCGATACCGCTAGAGCCGAGAGACACGAGTACGAGTGCGGTTAACCCCATGGCTATTGCCCAAAATGCGCGCAGCTTAGAGGACGGTGTGTCTGAGTTGGACATAGACACGGATATGACGTACGTCATAGAGTCACCAGTTGTTGCCACAAAGACAAAAGTCAAGATCATGAACAGTATCGAGAGCAGAAATCCCATGGGCATGTTCTGCGTAATGGCCAGCAAAGCAGCAGGCAGGTTAAAGCCTTCAAACGCCGCAGACACTGTGCCGGCTTGTGCCAACTCCATAGAGATGCCGGTACCGCCAACAATGGTGAACCAAAAGTTGGTGACCAAGGGTGCGACCAATGACAACAAAATGATCATGGCTCGAATGGAGCGTCCACGGCTGATGCGGGCAACAAACACAGCCATCAATGGACCGTAGCCTAGGAACCATCCCCAGAAAAACACCGTCCACCAGCCCAACCAGCCTGGCTCACCAAACATACCGGCCTCACCACGGTACATGGCCATGGGGAAAAAGTTGGTTAAATACACGCCCAAGCCTTGGAAATAGCTTTCAAAGATGAAGGCGGTAGGGCCAGCAATCAGCATGTACAGCATCAAAGCGCCGGCCAACCAAATATTGAATGTGCTCATGGCCTGGATGCCGCGCGTGATGCCGCTGAGCGCTGAGGCGGTGTAAATACCAACCAATACCAAAATGACAACGGCTTGCGTGGCGAATTCGTTTGGAATACCAAACAAGGCGTTTAAGCCATATGACACTTGTAAGCCTAAAAATCCTATGGGACCGACTGTACCTGCAACAACTGCAACGATACAAGCCGCATCAGCAATTTTGCCAATAGGTCCGTTGATGGCTTTGTCACCGAAGACTGGATACAGCAACGTACGTGGTGCCAGCGGAAGCTGCTTTTCGTAGTGGTAGTACATCAACATGATGGCTGCCAATGAACCCAAAATGGCCCACGCCAAGAAACCCCAATGCATAAATGACTGTGCCAAAGCGGGGAAAGCAGCTTCAGCTGTTTTACCTTCCACGCCAAACAGAGGTGGTGGGGAAATAAAGTGGGCCATGGGCTCACCTGCTGCCCAAAACACACCGCCACCTGCCAACAAGGTACACATGATCATGGACCCCCATTGAAAGGTCGAAAATTCAGGCTTTTCTAAGTTGCCTAATTTTGCTTTTGAGCCAGGCATGAGGCAAATTGCCAAGCTGATTAAAAAGGTCGCTAGCAACAATATTTGCCAGTACAAGCCAAAGTACTTGGCCGAAAAGGCAAAGCCAATGTCTACAGCGCTGGATAAACCTTTGAGGTCAACCAGAGCCCATAAACAAAATAGCGCGATGAATCCTCCCGATAGGGCGAATATTGTTTTGTCAACTGAAGGGGGGGCAGCCAAGGCTGCGTCCTTCAAGCTGTCTGTTTGCATGGTCATGATGTTTCTCCTACTTTCGTTATTGATACTTATTGAGTGAGGGCGTGTGTCGTGCGGTTCGTGGTGTTGTGGTCGTGGTCAATGTAGCCGCTGGAAATCTGTACGTTGTCAGTGTTTGTATTGGTTGTATTAATGTGGTGTTTTTAGCTGGTTGGGATTGGTTGTGCGCCGATTTGACCAAAGTTGTTGTCAAAAAATGTGAGCCAGTTCTCACCCATCAGGGCATCGACCTCTTCGGGTGAGAAACCAACGGTGGCAAGGCCAGCTGCAACATTGTCAAAATCACGGTTGTCTTGGAACCATGCTGGCATGTTTGGAAAGCCGGGGTTGCTGGGCGAACCCTCGCCATAGTCTGTTTCTTTGGTGTAGCGGCCTTTGCGCATCCACTCAACCACTGTGTCGGGTTGGTCTTGGCACAAGTCCGTGCCCATGCCAATGTGTGCCACACCCACCATGTCTGCCGTGCGAGCCACCATGTGGCAAAAGCTCTCAAGCGTGCACTCGGTTTTGTCTTTCAGGTGATGCGGGTACAGCGAAAAGCCAAACATCCCCCCGCGTCCAGCGACTGCCTTGATCACCGCATCGCTTTTGTTGCGCAGTGCAGGCGCCCATGCATGTGGGTTGGCGTGGGTGATGGCGATGGGGCGACTAGATAAATCGACGGCCTCCAGTGTGGAGCGCTCGCCGGAGTGGCTCATGTCGACAACCAAGCCCACGCGGTTCATTTCCTTGATGACTTGTTTGCCCATGCGGGTCACGCCACTGTCGTTGGCCTCGTAGCATCCACTGGCCAACAACGACTGGTTGTTGTAGGTGAGTTGCATAAACCGCGCACCGAGGGTGTGGACTATTTCAACCAAGCCGATGTCGTCCTCAATAGGCGACGGGTTTTGAAAACCGAAAAATACCGCCGTTTTACCCAGTTGTTTAGCCAAACGCACATCGTCGCCTGTGCGGCCTTGCATGATGAGTTGTGGGTATCTCTCAAACCACAGGTTCCACTGCTCTATGTTGAGGATGGTTTCACGCAAGTTTTCGTGGTACGCAATAGTGACGTGTACAGCATGTACGCCGCCTTGTTGCAGTTGTTCAAAAATCTTTGGCGACCAGTTGTTGTACTGAAGGGCGTCTATTCTATGAGCCGACTTGTTCATGGGTGCACGTCCTTTAAAAGGGTTGGCCAGCTTTGATGTAAGACGTTTTGACCGTGGTGTAAAAGTCCTTGGCGTATTGACCCTGCTCACGTGGGCCATATGAGCTCTGGCCACGTCCACCAAACGGCACGTGGTAGTCGGTGCCGGCGGTTGGTAAATTCACCATGACACAACCGGTGCGCGCAGTGCGCTGGAAGTGGGTGGCTTTGGCCAAGTCTTTGGTCACGATGCCGGCGGTCAGACCAAAGCGTGTGTCGTTGACGGTGTGTATCGCTTGCTCATAGTCGTCTACCGCAATGACGCAGGCCATGGGTGCAAACAGCTCTTCTTGGTTGACTGTCCACTTGTTGTGTGTGCCGATAAACAGCGCAGGGTTCATGTAAAAGCCTGGTGTGGCCATGTCAAGCTGTTCGCCACCGCACATGAGTTCGCCACCTTCTTGTTTGGCAAGCGCCACGTTGTTGAGGTTTTCTGACAGCTGCTGTGCGCTGACGATTGGCCCAATTTGCGTTCCCGCTTCTAGCGCATGGCCAACGACCATTGCTTTGGCGCCAGCAACCAGACGCGCCACAAACTCATCGTGCACAGCGCGGTGAACAATCAAGCGCGAGGAAGCCGTGCATTTTTGGCCGGAGCCACCAAATGCGCCGTTCAAAGCGCAGGCCACTGCAGTGTCCATATCACCGTCATCCATGATGACCAATGCGTTTTTGGAGCCCATCTCCAACTGAACACGTGTGAAATTGGCTGCCCCCGCCATAGCAATGCCGCGCCCGACAGGAACAGACCCCGTAAAGCTGATGGCGTCAATCGACGTGCTGTTAACCAGGTGGTTGCCAACCTCGCTGCCAGCGCCCATGACAAGGTTGAATACGCCGGTTGGTACGCCGTGCTTGGCAATGATTTGTGTGAGCGCAACGGCAGAAGCTGGCACCAAGTTGGCGGGCTTCCACACCACTGCGTTGCCGAATGCTAGAGCTGGTGCTATTTTCCAAGCCGCCGTCGCCATAGGGAAATTCCAAGGCGAGATGATGGCTACAACGCCCACTGCTTCGCGTCGAACATCAATGTCCACGCCTTCCCGAACGGAGTCGGCGTTGTCGCCAATTTGACGCAATACTTCGGCGGCGTAGTAGGTGAAAAACTGGCCACTGCGGTACACCTCGCCACGGCCTTCTGCGACCGGTTTGCCTTCTTCCCGTGCCAGTAGCTCACCCAGCTCTTGCGCTCTGGCCATGAGCTCTTGCCCAATGTTCATGAGTACGGTTTGACGCTGCTCCAAGGAGGTGCGTGCCCACCCTGCCTGGGCTTGTTGCGCGGCATTAACGGCGCTTTCAAGCTGGGTTTGACTGGCTTGTGCGTATTGACCAATGACGTCACGGGTATCTGACGGGTTGATGTTGGCAATGGTTGAGGTCCCATTGACCCATTCCCCGGCTATGTAATTGCGTGTTTCTAGTGTCATGTGGTGCTCCAGTGACTGGTTTTTTGTTGGTTGAGGCTATTGTTGACGCCATAGATAATTTCAGTCAAACTAATTTTATTTAAAATAGTTTCAATTTTTCTTAAATATAAAATGATCAAACTTGAGTACTTGCGTGTCTTTGTGGCCGTGGCGGACGCCGGCGAGTTGCACACAGCAGCAGCGCAGTTGGGCCGCACACCCGCCGCGCTGTCCATGACGTTGAAGCAGCTAGAAGAGTCCTTGGGTGGCAGCCTGTTTGAGGGTGAGCGCAAAGGGCATCTCACGCCGTTGGGTACATTTGCCTTGCACCAGGCTAGGCCACTGGTGAATCAGTGTGACCATGTAGTTGCAGACATGCGCAAATTTGCTTTGGGCGCCACGGGGGTGGTCAAGGTGGCGGCCGTACCGTCTGCCGCGGCCTTGCTGATGCCTGCGGCATTGAAGCGGTTTCATGCCCAGCGGGCTGAAGTGCGTGTAGAGTTGCGCGATATCGACTCCAGTGCAGTTATTCAGTCTGTTTTAAACAATGTGGTGGATGTAGGGGTGGCCTCTGTGGTCGGCTCATTCAGCAACCTACGCGTACAGCACTTGTTGGATGACCCATTTGTGTGGGTTTGTAAGCGCAACCATCCGTTGAGCCAGCTGCGCCGCGCGGTTAGATGGCGAGATATCAATCCATCAGATTTCATCGCCAATGGTCTGTGTGCAGGTCTTCACGTTCCCGAGCTTGACCATCTGGTGCAGCACGCCAAGTTGATGCTGTTAAGCACCACATCGCTGCTGAGCTTTGTACGCGCTGACATGGGTGTGACCTTGTTGCCTGCCTTGTCGGTGCCGCTTGGTGACGATTTGCTGGCTTTGCCTGTGGCCCATAAAGGACTCAACAGACGTCTGGATTTGATAACAGTTGATAACGTGTCGCTGCTGCCAGCGGCTGAGGCGTTGATTCAACACATCACAATTGAAGCCGAAATTTGGACATCCAAACTGTTACAGCCGTGACCATGTCTTGGCACCGCACAGCACTGCAGTGCGGTGCGGTGGTGTTAACTGGGTTGCGTTGTGTGTGCCAAATCCTGCGCGCGACAGGCGCAACAAGCGCTTGCACTTATAAACAGTGTTATCAAAATTGCCGTTTTTACGTTTACGCCCATATAAGGAGTCACCATGTTGAAGTTTTTCTACAACGCAGCCCCCAACCCCATGAAAGTGGCATTGCTGTTGGAGGAACTCAGTTTGCCCTACGAGGCCATTCCTGTTGACACCCGCAAGGGTGAGCAATTTGCGCCTGAATTTTTGCGTGTTAACCCCAACGCCAAATTGCCAGCCATCACAGATGGTGACGTCACCGTGTTTGACAGCAACGCCTGTTTGCTGTTTCTAGCAGAGCGTGCCGGGCAGTTTGTGCCGGCAGTCCACGACGCGCAACAGCGTGGCGTGATGTTGTCGTGGCTGATGTTTATTGCCAGTGGTATTGGCCCTTTTTCTGGCCAGTCTGTGCACTTTCGCCATGCCGCGCCGGAACCTAAAGCCTACGCATTAAACCGCTACGATTTTGAGGCACACCGTCACTGGTCGCTCATCAACGAGCGCTTGGCCACACACACCTACATGCTAGGCGACGGTTACTCCATTGTGGATATTGCCCTGTGGGGTTGGGTGCGTTTGCTACCGTATGTGTTGGGCACTGGTGATGCGACTTGGACGCAATACCCCAACATCAAACGTTTTTTAGACCTGGTCAACACCCGGCCGGCAGCACAACGCGCCGAAGCACTCAAAACACGCCACGCGTTTAAGACCGACATGGACGACACGGCCAAAGGCTTTATGTTTCCACAAAACAAACGCTTGCCATCATGAGCAACAGCCTGCTGTTTTCACCCTTTACGCTGCCGAGCCCACAAGGCGGCTTGACATTGGCCAACCGCATCGTCATTGCCCCCATGTGCCAATACGCCGCCGACGACGGTCAAGCGACAGACTGGCACTTGGCCCACTGGACCAACTTGCTCAACAGCGGTGCAGCCATGGTCACCCTTGAGGCTACCGCCGTGACTGAAGACGGGCGCATCAGCCCCGGCTGTTTGGGCTTGTGGAATGACGCCACACACGCCGCGCTGCAATCTAATTTGCACAGAGCGCGTGCCTTGGCACCCGCCACACCTGTGTGCATACAGCTGGCCCACGCCGGACGTAAAGCCAGCAGTGCTAGGCCTTGGGATGGCGGTCAGTTGTTAGACCTAGACAACCAAGGCTGGCAGACGTTGGGCCCCTCGAATGTGCCGCATCTGTCGACAGAGCGCGCGCCCAAGGCCATGAGTGTGCAAGATATAGCTGACGTCACACGAGCTTTTGTGGTGGCGGCTCAGCGCGCGCAATCAATGGGCATTGAAGCGGTAGAGCTACACGCCGCACACGGTTATTTGTTGCACCAATTCATGTCGCCATTGGCCAACCACAGAGACGACGCCTATGGTGGCAGCTTCGAGGGCAGAATTCGCATCGTCATGGAGGTGTTTCAAGCGGTCAGAGCTGTCTACACCGGTGTGTTGGGTGTGCGCATATCGGCCTGTGACTGGGTTGAAGGTGGTTGGACCGTGGAGGAGACCACCCGCTTGAGCGCGTTGCTGAAAGCCCAGGACTGCAACTTTGTCCACATTTCAAGCGCTGGCGTGTCGCCGTTGCAAAAAATCGACGTTGCACCAGGTTTTCAGCTGCCTTTTGCAAGAGCTGTGAAGGTTGCAACTGGCCTGCCAACCATCGGTGTGGGATTGGTAACAGACCCACAGTGTGCCGAGGATGCCTTGGTCAGAGGCGACGCCGATCTGATAGCCATTGCCAGAGCTGTGTTGTTCAACCCCCGTTGGCCATGGGCGGCTGCGGCGCAGTTGGGTGGACAAGTGGTGGGCAAGGTGAATTACCTGCGTTCACAACCCTTGCAGGCGAGGCATATATTCAGCAACCAAGGTGGTGGCCAACGCTAGTCGGTTTGAATGGCGTTCGCCGTCGGCACGGCGCGCTCACGGATGAGGGCGATTAAGTCTGTGAAGCGCTGGCCTTGTACGACCACGTGGCAGCGGGCTGCAGCACTGGCTTTGCCAGCATCGCCCGCCACGATAGCGTTGCACAAATCCCGGTGCTCGGCCAACGATTGCCCTATCCGGTGGTTGATTTGCAGTTGCATACGCCTGTAAGGTTTCAAGCGGTTTTTAAGCTGTAACGTTTGGTGTTGTAAGAACTGGTTTGCACTGGCCTTGTACACCAAGTGGTGAAAATTTTCATTGGCCCGGTAGTAGCTGTTGACGTCGCCGTGTTGGGCTTCATGCTCACACATGCTCATGGCTTGGGCCAGTTCGGCGTGCACTGCGGTACTGGCCCGTTTGGCAGCCAGGCCCGCGCACAGCGCCTCCAGTTCGGCCATGACCTCAAACATCTCCATCATGGTGCTCACGCCTAACGCTGCTACGTAGGTGCCACGCTTGGGGAAAACCTCTACCAAGCCGCTGGATTCAAGTTGCTGCAAGGCCTCACGCACGGGCGTGCGCGACATATTCAGACTGGCCGCTATCTCATCGGCGTGCAGTTGTGCGCCAGGCAACAGCCGGCCTTCGATGATGTCATCTTCTAACTGTTCACGCACCATGTGCACGCGTGATTGTTTGGAAGTGGCAGTAGATGAGGGCGTGTTGGATAGTTTTGGCATATGGGTTGTCATCATTGCGACCTTGCGGGCACGAAGTATAGGGAAAACCATATGCTTTCACGCCACTTGTTACATATAACATTCAAGCTCATTTATACAACACAAGTAGGAGACATGATGAAGTTTGCATTCAAATCAGTGGCTTTGGCAGTATTGGGCGCAGGCCTTGTTGCAGCGGCACACGCCGATGTGGTGTTAAGGGCATCGCATCAATTCCCGGGTGGCAAAGGCGACGTGCGCGACGAGATGGTGCAGATGATTGCCCGCGACGTAGCAGCAGCCAATGTAGGTTTAACAATACAAGTGTTTCCAGGCTCCAGTTTGGTCAAGCCCAAAGAGCAATGGAAAGCAATGTTAACGGGACAAATCGACATGACGTCGCTGCCCCTTGATTATGCCTCTGGCTTTCACCCTGAGTTTGGTGCCACGCTGATGCCAGGTTTGGTCAAAAACCATGCCCATGCACGTCGTATCAACGACTCAGCATTCATGACAGATATTCATTCAGTCATCAACAAAGGCGGCATTGATGTGTTGGCCAATGCTTGGTTGGCTGGCGCTTTTGGCGGCAAGGACAAATGCATTATTGAACCCAAAGATGTTGAGGGCATGAAGGTGCGTTCAGCTGGCGCTACGTTTGCACAAATGTGGGCCGGAGCTGGCGCCTCTATTGTGTCTATCCCGTCTAGCGAGGTGTACAACGCGTTGCAGCAAGGTGTTGCTCAAGGCACCGACACGTCAGCAGGCAGCTTTGTGTCATTTCGCTTGTATGAACAACTCACTTGTTTGACGGCCCCAGGCGACGAAGCGCTGTGGTTTATGTACGAGCCAGTTTTGGTGTCTCAGAGAGCCATGGCCAAGTTGAACGATGCCCAGAAAAAGGCATTGTTAGCAGCCTCTGCAAAAGCTGAAGCTTACTTTGAATCAGAGTCTAAAAAGCTTGACGAAAAGCTGGTTGACTCCTTTACCAAAGCGGGCGTGAAAGTGGCTTACATGACTGCGGCTCAAGCTGATGCATGGCGTGCCGTTGCTGCTAAAACATCGTACAAAAACTTTGCCGAAAAAGTTCCTACCGGCCAAGCGTTAATCGACAAAGCTTTGGCGGTTAAGTAAGCCTGAGTGCGCTCTAGCCACAATAAAAAGAAATCTAGTTAGTTCAAGGAGTAGGTGTGAGCGAAGTTTATAAATGGGTGTGTAGGGTATCAACAGCGGTGGGTATTTTTGCCGCTGGTCTGATGTTCGTCGCCATATTGGTGGTTTGCCACATGGTGTTTGTCAGAGCGGTGCTCAATGAGTCGTCTATTTGGCAAACTGAATTTGTGACCTTTGCACTGATAGCGGCCACCTTCTTGGGTGCGCCCTATATTTTGCTCACGCGTGGCCATGTGAACGTCGACTTACTCCCTATTTTGTTGGGTGAGTCTGGTCGGCGTCGCTTGGCTTGGCTTGCGACACTGTTGAGTTTTGGTTTTTGTATGGTGTTGTTTTACAGTTCCGTGCATTGGTGGTGGGAAGCCTGGGAGCTAGGTCTCACCACCCCGTCTATTTGGCGCGCGCGTTTGTGGATTCCATACCTCAGTTTGCCGGTTGGTTTGGGTTTGCTGTGTCTGCAATATGCAGTGGATATGTGGGCGCTGGCCAAGGGCCTGTCGTCACCTTTTGCACCTATCGTTACCAACGACAGTGTGCCGCAAGAAAGCGCAGCATGAACCCCTTAATCATTGGTGCGTTTATTTTTGCTCTGACCCTTGTGTTGTTAGCCACTGGCATGCCCATTGCTTTTGCGCTGGGTATCACGGCATTGTTTTTTATGGTCCTCAACGACGGTTGGATGGCCATCACGTTTTTGCCTGAGACTTTGTTTTCAGGCTTAGACGATTTCACCTTGGCTTCAATTCCCATGTTCATCATCATGGGGGCGGCGGTTGCCTCGTCTCGCGCAGGCAGCGACTTGTACGAGGCCTTATCGCGCTGGTTGTACAAAGTGCCTGGCTCTTTGGTTATCTCTAATATTGGCGCTTGCGCCTTGTTTTCAGCGCTTACTGGCTCGTCTCCAGCTACCTGTGCTGCCATTGGCAAGATGGGTATTCCAGAAATGCGCCGCCGTGGCTACGACGCTGATTTGGCCACAGGTGCCATCGCTGCGGGTGGTACTTTGGGCATTTTGATTCCGCCCAGTGTGACCATGATTTTGTACGGCATTGCCAGTGAAACATCGATTGGCGCTTTGTTCATTGCCGGCATATTGCCGGGTTTGTTGCTCACCTCGTTGTTTATTGCGTGGGCTTTATTTCTAAGTTGGAAACGCGGGAACACCCAAGTGTTTGCTGGGCAAAGCTACACTTTGGCGCAGCGTCTAGAGCTGATGCCCAAGCTGCTACCGCTCATGTTGGTGGTGGTGGGTGTTATTTACTCGCTGTACGGTGGCATTGCCACGCCGTCTGAGGCCGCTGGTGTTGGCGCGGCTTTGTGCTTGGCCATGGTGGTGGTTATTTACCGTATGTGGACAGTCAAAGACTTGTGGCACATTTTTCGCGACGCTTTGCGAGAGTCGGGCATGTTGCTGATGATCATTGGTATGTCTGTGCTGTTCAGCTACGCCATGTCGTCGTCTTTGGTGACACAAAGTGTGGCCACCGCGATTGCTGAGATGGATGTGAACCGCTGGGTCATGCTAGGCGCGGTCAATGTGTTCTTGCTGGTTCTGGGCTGTTTCTTGCCACCAGCAGCCATTATTCTGATGACAACCCCAATTATTTTGCCAGTCATCACCGCTGCTGGTTTCGATCCAATATGGTTTGGTGTGATGTTGACCATCAACATGGAGTTGGGCCTCATCACCCCGCCAGTAGGCTTAAACCTATTTGTGATTAATGGCATCACACCTGATGTGAAACTCACCACGATTTTGCGCGGTGCGTTTCCATTCATGATGTGTATGGTGTTAGCCATTGTGTTGTTGTGTTTTTTCCCTGGCATCGCAACGTGGTTGCCAAGCGTGTTGATGGGGTAACCGTCGGGTATTGCGATGTTTGAAAAATTATGGTCTATGGCCAAGAAAGCTCAAGAAGACAGGGGCTTTAGGCAACTGGTTCAAGCCTGCGAAGGTTTGCTGTCTGAGCGGGGCCAGGCCAATATGTATGCACTGGCGGATGAAGTTGTTGAACGCTGGATCGATTTACCAACGTCAAGGCACGAGGCTTTTTTTGCGGTGTTGGCGACACAATTTGCACCCGATGAGCAGTTGGTTGACCAGGCCATTACCGCTTACAGAGAACAACCAAACCCAGATACCTTGGCAAAGCTGTCGTTGGCCAGCGAGGCGCCGCGCCAAGAGTTGTTGCGCCGAATCAACCGAACGGGCAAGGGCACTGCAACGCTGTTGTCCATGCGTGTGGCTTTGCTGACGTGCATGCGCACCCGTCAAGGCTTGAATGTGGTGGATGCTGACTTTTTGCATTTGCTCTCGTCGTGGTTTAACCCCGGGTTCTTGCGGTTTGAACCCGTGAGTTGGCAGTCTAGTGCGGCCTTGCTTGAGAAGATCATTCAACATGAAGCCGTCCATGCCATAGACAGCTGGACGCATTTGCGCAGGCGCCTAGACAGCGACCGCCGATGCTACGCTTTTTTTCATCCGCAGTTGGAAGGCGAGCCGCTGATATTTGTTGAGGTGGCTTTAACAAACGAGATTCCTCCGGCAATTGCACCGTTGATAGACATCAAAGGACAGCCAGACCCTTCAACCAAGCCAAAAGTGGCGGTGTTTTATTCGATTAGTAATTGTCAGCCCGGCTTACGCGGTGTGTCATTGGGTAATTTTTTGATCAAACGGGTTGCCGAGCATTTGTCCACCGAGTTGCCCAGCCTTAAAACGTATTGCACCTTGTCGCCAGTGCCAGGTTTTGGCAAGTGGGTAGACCAAGTTGATGCGTCAGATTTGCCTGCTTTTCAGCGCGAGCAGCTGACACTCATCAGACAATGGCACGCCGAACACGCGCCGCTGAATCAAAGCGACATAGCGCTGATGCCTAAAACTGTAGAGACGGCTTTAAACAACAGCTGCGCCCATTGGTTGGTCAATGGTTCGCATCAACAGTTAAGTGACCCTGTTGCACGTTTTCACTTAGACAACGGCGCTCGCCTAGAGCGCGTCAATGTAGCAGGCGACATGTCAAAAAAAGGCATCAAGCAGTCGCTGTCTGTGATGGTTAATTACTTGTATGACTTGGACAAGGTTGAGGCCAGGCACGAGGCATTCATTCAAGGCATCGCATCGCATTCGTCACAAGTCAAAAAATTCCTCAAAGCTTAAGTATCTGTATGTGTTCACCCGTTCAATCTGCAAGCACAACATCAAACACAACACAAAGCACTGTTTCAAACGCTATGACCAGCAACAACATCAACGACAACTTTTACCAACTCTTGCGCGAGCAGTTCCCTACAGACCTGAGCCTGCCAGCTGTTTACGACGATGCTGGTGTCTACTCTTGGTCGGATTTAGACAAGGGTTCGGCCATGATGGCCAACCTGCTACAAGGCTTGGCATTGCCCAAGGGCAGCCGCATTGCCGTGCAGGTTGACAAGTCCGTTGAGGCTGTGATGCTGTATTTGGCAACCTTGCGCGCAGGCTACGTGTTTTTGCCACTCAACACGGCCTACCAAAGCGCTGAGGTGGCTTACTTTATTGACAACGCCAAACCAGCCGTGGTGGTATGCAGTCCAGCTACATTTGGCTGGGTCAGCAAGGTGGCCTTTACGCATGGTGTTGGCAGTGTGTTTACTTTAAGTGACGAGCGCACAGGCAGTTTGCTTGACCGTGCCGCCCATTACGACTCCCAGCACACACCGGTGCAGCTTATGCCAGGTGACTTGGCAGTCATCATTTACACCAGTGGGACGACTGGGCGCAGTAAAGGCGCCATGCTGAGCCATCACAACTTGGCTAGCAACGCGCAAACACTGAAGGCTTATTGGGGTTGGCAGCCTGGCGATGTGTTGCTACACGCGTTGCCAATTTTCCATGTGCATGGCTTGTTTGTTGCCATTCATGCTGCGTTGATCAATGGCAGCCCTATGATTTGGATGAAGAAATTTGACGCACAGAGTGCCATTGCACATATGCAACGTGCCACCGTGTTCATGGGTGTGCCAACGCTGTACGTTCGGTTGCTGGCTCAAGCCCAGCTCAATCCACAAGCGGTGGCTAATATGCGCTTGTTTATCTCTGGTTCTGCGCCTCTGTTAACAGACACATTCCAACAATGGCATGAGCGAACTGGCCATACTATTTTGGAGCGTTACGGTATGAGCGAAACCATCATGCTCACGTCCAACCCTTACAGCGCAGACGCGCGCCACCAAGGCGCAAGTCAGCGCAAGGGTGGCACCGTTGGTTTTGCACTGCCCGACGTGGAGCTGCGCGTTGTGAATGACGACGGGGTTGTGCTGGCAAACACCCAAACGGGTCATATTGAGGTAAAAGGGCCCAGCGTGTTTTTGGGCTACTGGGACATGCCAGAAAAAACAGCTGAAGAGTTCACCGCTGATGGTTTTTTTAAAACAGGCGACGTAGGCGTGGTGAGTAGCCAAGGCTACGTCACCATAGTCGGTCGTAACAAAGACTTGATTATCAGTGGTGGCTACAACGTGTACCCGGCTGAAATAGAGGCCGTCATTAACAAGCTACCGGGTGTGTCCGAAAGTGCAGTGGTGGGCATTGCCCATGCCGATTTCGGTGAGGTGGGCGTGGCGGTGGTGGTAGCTGATAAAGGTGCAGTGCTTGACCCCCTTGCCGTGTTGACCGCTATTAAGGGGGAGTTGGCCAACTTCAAAGTGCCCAAACATTGCGTGGTGGTTGATGAGCTACCCCGCAACGCTATGGGTAAAGTGCAAAAAAACATACTGCGACAACAATACACTTCTCATGTGTTTGCATCGCACTAGGCGTTTTTATTGTTAAGGCTGCAACTTGCCTGAGCTCGCGTTAAGTGTTCGCACATCAAGCGTTAAATTGCAATGTCCGTTTTTTAATTGTGCTGTGAATGGCTTCGTTTTGAGCTGTTGTGCCGAGTTCAATCTGATTGTTTGTTACAAATCAAGGACCTGCTTATAATTCTAGATCTTGTGTCTAGGAGTCTCCACTTTGTTTTCTAACCGCGTAATGTGTCGTTTTATTGCCTTGTTGTGTTTCGTGACAGGCACCGCTGTGGCGGCTGACTTGCCCCTTGGCGTTGTGGCTGTGGTGAATGGCAAACACATTCGGCAAGTGATGGTGGATGTAGCAGTGGCACAAGAAGGTGCACGTGGCCAAGCTGATACCCCGGCCCTGCGCACGGCGGTTTTAAATGACTTGGTAGTTGCGGCAATGCTTGCAGACCGTGCACGTCAGATTGGCGTGTCTAACTTGCCCAAAATTGCTGCTGGCTTGGATGTGCTAGAGACCAATTTTTTAGCACGTGAACTCCAACGTTTTTGGGTTGAAAAAAACCCTATTTCAAACGCTGAGCTGCGTTATGAGTACAACCGTCAAGTTGCCGAGTTGTCCAAGCGCGGTCAATTACAAGAGTTTCAGTTGTCACACATAGTGGTGCCTGATGAAGCGCTCGCGCAGCAGATTCTTTCTGAGGTCAAGGGCGGCGCTGACTTTGTGGCCACCGCCACGGCAAGGTCCATAGATCCCAGCCGTGAGCGCGGTGGTGACATGGGTTGGGTCTTGCCATTTAATATATTGCCTGAAATTGGCAATGTGCTGGTCAACCTTGCCCCCAACACCTTGGCCATGGCCCCAATACAAACGCGTCTTGGTTGGCATGTCGTCAAACTGGGTGGCAAGCGTGACTACACCATTCCAACGTTTGAGGCCAGCAAGCTGCCGTTGCAGCAAGCGGTACAAAATACCAATTGGGCTGCCTATTTGCTAGACCTCAACAGCAAAACCAACATACAGCGCTAAGCTGAATGTGTATGGGTGACCTCGACAATTGCGCCTGACCTGCGTTGGCCTTATTGGTTGCAGCCAAGGGCAGGTGGCGCAGCTGAAGCGTTTTTTCTACTTGTGATGAGCGCTTTGTGTTGGTGCAGTTACCAGTGCTTGGTCTAGACAGTGAAAAGCCACTTTAGAGGTAACGCTTGTAACCCTTGCAAGGCTGATAATGTGTCGTGCTGTGTTGTGTGGTGGGCTCTAGCCTATGGTGCGGATCTAAGCACAGCACGCACCAAGCAATAAGAGTTAGGGATACAGCTTATGAATTTGTTGTCATCAATGCGGTACTTGGTGGCGTTAAGCGAACACAAGCACTTTGGACGTGCAGCCGAAGCCTGCCACATTACCCAGCCTGCTTTATCCAATGCCATTAAGGCCTTGGAGCTTGAGTTGGGTGCCACCATCGTGCGACGCGACCGCCATTTTGTCGGTCTGACCAGCGAGGGTGAGCGCGTGCTGGCGTCGTCGCACGTTATGTTGCGCGAACAAGCACTGTTGATGCATGAGTTACAGGGCGATAAAGACGGTCCAAGCGGCGATATTCGGATTGGTGCGGTGCCAACCGCTATGGGAATTGCCGTGCGGTTTGGTGCGTCCTTACAAGCCCAATACCGCGGCATCACGCCCAAGGTGTTCAGCATGAGCTCTGACCATTTGGAAAGTGGCTTGGCCGATCTCAGTTTGGACCTGGCCCTAGGCTACATAGACCGCACCAACATACCTGTAGGCAAATTGAGTCGTTGGCCACAATACAACGAACATTACTTTTTACTCAGACGCGCGAAGAAAAGCAAAGGCAAGCTGTTGCAACTGGGGCCAACCATAGGCTGGCGTGATGCGGGTGTCATGCCACTGTGCTTGCTGACCGCTGACATGCACAACCGCGCAATCATAGATGCGGCATTTACGACCGTAGGCTTGCACGTGGTGCCTGCTATGGAGGTCAACTCTAGCTTTAGCATGCCCATGTGCGTCAGTGATGGTGATCTATGCAGCATCTTGCCAGGTACCTTGTTGGCTACCGTTTTACATCTCACTCACCTTGAGGCCTTGCCGCTGTCAAGTCCTCAATTCGTAACGCCTATTGGCTTTATGGCTCACGCCTCAACCAGGCCTTCACGCGCTATGCAAGCGGCAATCACTTGGCTCACCAGCGATGCCTGGCTGAGTAAAGCCAGACTTTATAGCAATCCCTTGCAGCTGTAGTCAGGTTCAGTTGCCAACAGCTTGTTGTGTGAACTCAGCTCACCCAGCAGCTTGGTGTGTTGCTTTTGTTGCCTGCTTCTATTCAGCTTCGCCCGCACCTGTTGGGGCACATTGACATGTCCTATTCGGGTTAATACGCACTTACCATTTACTTTATGAATGAAGCTATGTGTATTAACAATTGGACGGGTAGGGGGCTAGTAGACACACTCAAAGCGCAAGCAATTTATTTGCTGCTCACGTGTACAGCGTGCAGGCTATAGTTTTGCCAACGTCTGGTTGTTGGACCGCTGTCTGACACGTCATATTTAAACTTGTATCAACTATGCGACCTGTATTTGAAGAAACCCGTCCTTTGGCCTCTGTTGACGATATGCGACGCCAGATTCGCCAGAAAAGCAAACTCAAAGGCCGGCAAGCTGATGACTCGGCGATAGAGCAAGTGCAGGCCTTAATTGGCGAGGGGCCCTATAGACGTGATTTATTGATTGAATATCTACACGCACTCAATGACACCTATTTAGGCATCAAAGACGTCCACATGGTGGCTGTTGCCAAGCTCATGCGTTTGCCCATGGCAGAGGTGTACGAGGTAGCCAGTTTTTACCACCATTTTGACATTTTGCGCGATGGTGACACCCCCTCAGCAATCACTATTCGAGTCTGTGATGGCTTAAGTTGCAATCTAAAAGGTGCACAAGACTTGTTGCACAAACTGCCAGCCATGCTTGGACAAACTGATGCGCGTGTGGTGCATGTGCCTTGCGTTGGGCGCTGTGAACAAGCGCCAGTAGCCGTTGTATATCAAAACCCAATTGTATTTGCCACCACAGATGCAGTGCTGCAAGCGGTTGCCAGCCAAGCTCTAGAACATCCTTTGGCCAATAGCCCAAGCGATGCCAGCTTTGAGCCTGGCGACTTGGCGCAGCAAAGCGTTGTGACTGACAACACCACAGCTGGCGTATCACCCGACTATGTGGGGTTTGATGCGTATTGCGCGGGTGGTGGTTATGCGCTTGCAGCCTCGCTTGAGCATGCATCGGTTGCCAGCGTTGAAGCGTGTATCAAGGCCATGGAAGACTCGGGTTTGCGTGGCTTAGGCGGTGCAGGTTTTCCTGCTGGGCGCAAGTGGCGCATTGTGCGTGACCAACCTGCACCCAAGCTCATGGCTGTCAATATTGATGAAGGTGAACCGGGTACCTTTAAAGACCGCACTTATTTGGAACGTGATCCGCATCGATTTCTTGAAGGTATGTTGGTTGCCGCCAAAGTGGTGGGCGTGAGTGCTTGTTACATTTACTTGCGTGATGAATACCATGGTGCGCGTGCCTTGCTTGACATTGAGTTGGCGAAATTAAAAGCCAACCCACCGTGTGCGTTACCGCTGATTGAGTTGCGCCGCGGTGCCGGCGCCTACATTTGCGGCGAAGAGTCGGCCATGATTGAAAGCATTGAAGGCAAGCGTGGTGAGCCACGTATGCGCCCCCCCTATATTGCAGAAGTCGGCTTGTTTGGCCGGCCAACGCTAGAACACAATTTTGAAACCTTGTATTGGGTTCGCGATATTGTGCAGCGCGGCTCTCAGTGGTTCAGCAGTTTTGGCCTCAATGGTCGAACTGGTTTGCGCTCATTCAGCGTCAGCGGACGCGTCAAGAACCCCGGCGTTAAATTGGCGCCGGCTGGCATTACAGTGCGCCAACTCATCAATGATTACTGCGGCGGCATGGAGGAGGGGCACGCGCTGTACGCATACCTCCCCGGAGGGGCATCGGGTGGCATATTGCCAGAACGTTTAGCCGATCTTCCTTTGGACTTTGACACCTTGCAAGCCCACGGCTGCTTTATAGGCTCAGCAGCCGTTATTGTGCTGGGAGACCAAGACCGTGCACGTGATGCGGCAAGCAATATGATGGCGTTTTTTGAACATGAGAGCTGCGGTCAATGCACGCCATGTCGCGTGGGCACGGCCAAAGCTGCCACGCTCATGACAGCCAAGGTTTGGGACAACAACACGTTGAACGATTTAAACCAAGTCATGGTGGACGCTTCTATTTGCGGTCTAGGCCAAGCGGCCCCCAATCCTGTGCGCTGCGTGCAGCAATACTTTTCTCAAGAGGTGGCTTGAATGAACGCACGTACAACAGCTAGCGATGTATCACCACAACTGATTCACTTCACCTTAGACGGCAACGAGGTTGCCGCCTTTGACGGGGAAACCATTTTCAGCGCTGCCAAACGCCATGGCGTAGACATTCCCCATTTGTGTTTCAAAGAAGGCTACAGAGCCGATGGCAACTGCCGCGCCTGTGTGGTGGAAATTGATGGAGAGCGCAGCTTGGCGCCCAGCTGCTGTCGCAATGTAAGTGCAGGTATGCAGGTGCAAGCCAACAGCGAGCGAGCGTTGAAAAGCCAGCACATGGTGGTAGAAATGCTGTTGTCTGATATGCCAGACCAAGGCTTTAAGTGGAACGATGCCATGCCGGATAGGGACGGCGATGCAGGCCAACACGGTGAGTTGAGTTTGTGGGCGCAGCGCTTGGGTGTACAGGTACGTCCAGAGTTACGCGCCATCAAGCGAGCCTCTGTTGCGGCTGATATGTCACATCCGGCTATGGCTGTGAATATGGACGCTTGTATTCAGTGCAACCGCTGCGTGAGAGCGTGTCGCGAAGAGCAGGTCAATGACGTAATTGGCATGGCGCTGCGAGGCGCGCATGCCGAGATTGTGTTTGACCTAGGCGACGCCATGGGCGACAGCACTTGCGTGGCATGTGGTGAATGTGTACAAGCATGCCCAACGGGTGCGTTGATGCCAAAAACACAAGTAGGCTCGCAAATTGTTGACAAACAAGTTGATTCGGTGTGTCCGTTTTGTGGCGTGGGTTGCTTGTTGACCTACAACGTAAAAGACAACAAAGTTGTGAGTGTTGACGGACGCGATGGCCCTGCCAACCACAGTCGTTTGTGCGTCAAAGGGCGCTATGGTTTTGACTATGCGCACAGCCCTCAGCGCTTAACCATGCCACTGATACGCAAAGAAGGTGTCGCTAAAAACCCAGATATTTCCGCAAGACCAGACGATTGGTCAGAGGTCTTTAGAGAGGCCACATGGGAAGAAGCCCTGGCGTTAACAAGTACGAGACTGTCCAACTTGCGCGACACCTACGGTGTCAAGTCATTGGCTGGTTTTGGCTCAGCAAAAGGCAGCAATGAAGAAGCGTATTTGTTTCAAAAGTTGGTCAGAACTGGCTTTGGCTCCAACAACGTGGACCACTGTACACGCTTGTGTCACGCGTCCAGTGTGGCCGCCTTGTTAGAAGGTGTTGGCAGTGGCGCAGTGAGCAACCAAGTGAACGATGTGGCCAATTCCGAGCTGATTTTTGTAATTGGCTCCAACCCGACGTCCAACCACCCCGTGGCCGCTACGTGGATGAAAAATGCCAGCAAACGTGGTGCCAAAATTGTATTGGCTGATCCACGCGTGACCGATATTGGCAAGCACGCCTGGCGAACCTTGCAGTTCAAACCCGATACCGATGTGGCCATGCTCAACGCCTTGATACACACAGTGATTGACGAAGGTTTGGTAGACGAGGCTTTTATCAGAGACCGCACCAGCAACTATGAAGCGCTTCGCGACAACGTACAGGGCTATAGCCCCGAAGCAATGGCTGCGATTTGCGGCATACCGGCAGATACACTGCGAGAGGTTGCAAGGGCCTTTGCCAAGGCTAAAAGCGCTATGGTTTTATGGGGCATGGGGATCAGTCAGCACGTCCACGGCACTGACAATGCGCGCTGTTTGATTGCCTTGGTCAGCGTGACAGGGCAAATTGGTAAACCTGGTTCAGGCTTGCACCCACTGCGCGGACAAAACAACGTGCAAGGCGCCAGTGATGCTGGTTTGATACCCATGATGTTTCCCAACTACCAGCGGGTAGACCAGCCAAAGGTACATGCTTGGTTTGAAAAATTTTGGGACCACAAACTGGATGACAAGCCCGGCTATACCGTCGTAGAAATCATGCACAAGGCTTTGGCAGATGACAGCGACCCGCATAAAATTCGCGGCATGTACATCATGGGTGAAAACCCAGCCATGAGTGACCCCGACTTAAATCACGCCCGCCACGCGCTGGCCAGCATGTCTCATGTGGTGGTGCAAGACATCTTCATGACGGAAACCGCTTGGCTTGCAGACGTGGTGCTACCCGCCACCTCTTGGCCAGAAAAAACCGGTACCGTGAGCAACACCGACCGCATGGTTCAGTTGGGCCAGCAAGCGCTTATGCCACCCGGACAGGCTAAACCTGATCTGTGGATCATTCAACAACTGGCCAAAGGCATGGGCTTGCAGTGGGACTATCGAGGTGATCACGATGGCGTAGCGGCGGTATATGAAGAAATGCGCCAAGCGATGCACGGCGCTATTGCTGGTATTACATGGGAACGTTTGCAGCACGAGTCCAGTGTGACTTACCCTTGCCTAAGTGCCGATGACCCTGGCGCTGCAACAGTGTTTATTGACAGCTTCCCGACTGCCGATGGCCGCGTGAGGTTGGTGCCAGCCGACATCATTCCCGCCGATGAGCGCCCCGACGACGCCTACCCATTTGTACTGATTACTGGACGCCAACTCGAGCACTGGCACACGGGCAGCATGACCCGCCGCTCAAGCGTGCTGGACGCCATTGAGCCCATGGCCACGGCGAGCATGTGCAACGCGGACTTACAGCGTTTGGGGTTAGAGGCTGGCGATGTGATGACTGTGGCCTCGCGTCGGGGCAGTTTGGCAATCCATGTGCGCCGCGATGACGGTACACCCAGCGGCGCTGTGTTTATTCCGTTTGCATATGCAGAGGCTGCGGCCAACATGCTCACCAACGCCGCGCTCGATCCATTTGGCAAAATTCCGGAATTTAAGTACTGCGCTGTGTCTATTTCTGCGGGTGGGCAACCCAAGCCTGCCAGTGGCTATGGCTCAGGTGCGGTGCTGGCGACCTAATTGCTGGTGCTTTATAAACGGCGCTGGTTGTTGCCCTGTCACATTAACTGAATAGACCTCTTACCGTGAGGCTGTAATCCTCTAAAATTACAAAACATGATTAAAAACGATTATTGGTCTGACTCAGGTTACGCGTTGCTAGACGTTGATGCGCAGCAGCAACTGCTTGTCACAGATGCCTACCTCAGTTTTTTGCTCAACCGACCAGAGTTGGCACCTGTTGACACGTCTTGTGATGCGGAGCGCGCGCTGTTTAAAACCTTGGTTGCCCAACCACAAACAGCCGTTAGTCCTGACATGTTGGCCAAGATTCTCAATCAAGATGTAGCCGACAACTACCTTGTCTGGTTGCGTTTTCGTGACCGTGTGCTTGCCCGACCGACCTTAGAGTCCAGTTATTTGGCGCTGTTTCAAGGCGCTGGCGTTGATGTGCCACCAGTACTCGTCAACCAATTGACCCATGTGTTGGTGAGGCATGTGTTGGGCCCTGCGCCTACCGCGCTAGAGGCGCGTGTTGGCGAACTGTTCTTTCGCACGCAAGTGATCACTGTGACCGACGACAAGGCGTTGTTAGCCGCCGACGAAGCAACTGTCATAGCCCGAGCGCCCAATGCTGGGTTTGACTTAATGGGTTTGCTGCGCACAGGCGGTGGCTCGCTCATTGGCGTGGATCTCGATGTTCTCAATCTAGACAACCAAGACTTGTATTGGGCGCGTGACAGCCGCCACGATACAGTCATTGCTGTTAATCGCCAGCAGCCAGCCATTGATGCCCTGTGTGGGTTGATGTCGAAATGGATTGAACACTTTTTGCTCGTGAGAGTTCGCATACAAGCACAAGACCAGGTGAAAGACAAGAAATGGGTGTGGCATTTGGGGCTAGATGTTCATTCCAGCAGCATCTTAAATGACCTGTACCTTGGTCATTATGTCCAACCCAAACGCCTGGAGCAGCTGCTGTGTTTGTTCAAACTGGAGTTTGACAGTGCGACTGATATGCTGGCCAAGGTTGCCGGTAAGCCTGTTTATTTGGCCATGGCGTGTGATGCCGATAACAAGCTGCGCATCAAGCCGCAAAATTTGCTGTTGAATTTGCCTTTGGCCATGCGTTCTTAAATTGCCTTTGTTTTAGCTTTTGTACAGCATCCTGGAGTTCTTATGGTTCCCGAAAATCTAGTCATTCATCAAGACAGTCGAGTCTTAGAGCTAAGCTACGTAGGTGGTGAAGCCTTAAGCATCCCTTTGGAGTTGATGCGCGTTTTTTCACCGTCCGCAGAGGTGCGTGGACATGGGCCAGGGCAAGAGGTGTTGCAAAGTGGCAAGAGAGACGTCACCATCGTATCTGTTCAGCCCATAGGCAACTACGCGATTCAGCCCACTTTCAGCGACGGCCACGACACTGGCTTGTTCAGCTGGGATTATTTGCACCATTTGGGTACCGATAAAGACGCCTTATGGGGTGACTACGAAGAGCGTTTGCTCGCGGCTGGGCGAGGGAGAGACGACCCCATGCCAGAAGACAAAAAAGGATCAGCCTGTGGCAGTTAATGTCTTGATGTGGTGGGTGCGTTCATGCGTTTAACGTATGTTGTAACTGGTGCTAACCGCGGCATTGGTTTACAAATGGCCAAGCGCGTGTTGACTCTCGGCCATCAGTTGGTAGCGATTTGTCGTCAACCTGATACCGCACATGAGTTAAGCGCTTTGGTTCAAGAGTCAAACGGATTCGCCACCTTGTTTGCTGCCGATGTGTGTGATGCCCAAGCATTGGCAGACATTGCGCAGGGCCTAGATCACAGTGTTGATGTGCTAGTTTGCAATGCCGGTGTCATGAGCGCTCGTGGGGGCATCTCAGACAAAGGCAACGATGCGGCGTCTATCTCAAACGCGCTGATGACAAATGTGGCCAGTCCTTTTTTCACTGCGCGTGCATTCCTTGGCGCATTGAACAGGTCCTCTGCGCCGCGTATTGCTATTATTTCATCGCTAATGGGTAGCCAGCAACACCAGGGCACATCTGCTTATTTTTACCGGGCGTCCAAAGCTGGCGCCAACAACATCATGGTCAGTCTCGCCAATGAGTTACAACCTCAGGGTATTGCAGTGGCCTCGTTTCATCCCGGTTGGGTGCGTACCGATATGGGTGGTGACCATGCAGACATCAGCCCTGAGGAAAGCGCTCATGGTTTAGTTCAGCAATTTGACTCCATGAGCCTGGTCCAAACGGGTGGCTTTTTTAACTATGATGGCAAGCCCTTGCCGATGTAAGGTGTGTACGCTCAGATTCAGTATCTTGTCTTGTCGCCATACAAGCTCAATGTGAACGGCGTTTAGACGGTGTTTGGACAACAAAAAAGGCGGCTCATTGGCCGCCTTTTTTGATAGCTTTACACCGAGCTATGTGGGGCGTCTGCCGCGGTGATCTGCACCAGCATTCACATCGTCTAACCACAGGGCGTGATGCTCTTTGGCCCAGCTTTCATCAACAGAGCCAGAGCGCATACCATCGTAAGAGCCTTCCATGCCTATGGAGCCAATGTAGATGTGCCCAATCGACATGGCAATAAACAGAATCGAAGCGATACCGTGAATGATGTTGGACAACTGCATAGCCTCACGGGTGAAGTAGTCGATGCCTGGAACCGTGGAATTTAAAATCCATCCTGTCACTGACACAACAATACCCAGACCGGTTACACCGCCCCAAAACCACATTTTCTCACCACCATTGAAGCGGTGCGCAGGGCGTTTACCACCGCTTAACAACCACTTGATGTCATCGCCAGTAGGCATGTTGTCTCTTACATAGACCACAAACATGACAATCAGCGAAATGGTGAACAACGGGCCAATCAGGTTGTGTACGCTTTTGAGCAGCCACAACAATGGACCATAAGCCGACCCGCCTAATATAGGCAACAAGAAATAACGTCCCCACAAAATAATGATGCCAGTGATAGCCAATACTATAAAAGTAATGGCTACTGACCAGTGGGCATAGCGCTCTATCAAGGTAAAGCGCTTAACCATCTTGCCAGTACGAGCTTCTTTGAGCTTAATGGGGCCACGCATCGCAAAGAACAATGCGACGCCAGTTATCGCGAGAGAGATTAGCCAACCGCCGTATACCGTGATGACCCCACCGCGGAATACAGACCAACGATGACCGCCTGCTTGAATCAACACGCCTGCTTCTGGCGTTTTGATGGCACTGTAATGCTCAACGTTAGAATTAACAGCGCGCCAAACAGGTGCGTTATTGCTGGGTTGCGTGGCTTCCCGCGCCACTTGCGC
>Ga0222648_1000060_pt1 | contig 54639 bp, 47 predicted proteins | sample AntAcemetagen335_FD_181021 | JGI IMG/M metagenome (GOLD analysis project Ga0222648, IMG submission 181021) | Saline water microbial communities from Ace Lake, Antarctica - #335 | ecosystem: Environmental > Aquatic > Non-marine Saline and Alkaline > Saline | place: Antarctica: Ace Lake... | reverse complement strand
CGAACCCGTGCGCGCCAAGAAATCAGGCATCTGGGGGCCGGCATTATGTGGGTTGGCATATGAGACGCTGCCATGGATCACGGGGGCTGCGATCCTGACATCGGGCGCGCCAAGTGTTCCCGTCATCGTGATCGCCGTCCTTTACGGGCTGGGCGCGCATGGGATCATGACGCTGAACGATTTCAAGGCGGTCGAAGGAGACCGCGCCATGGGCCTGCGATCCTTGCCCGTCACGCTAGGGCCTGACCGCGCGGCGCGTGTCGCCTGCTGGGTGATGGCGGTGCCGCAGGTTGCGGTGATCGGATTGCTGGTTACGTGGGGCTTTGCCTTCCATGCGCTGGGCATCGCCGCGATGCTGGCCGTGCAACTGGCCGCGATGCGGGTGCTGCTGCGCGATCCTTTGGGCAAGGCGCAATGGTACCAAGGCATGGGCATCCTGTTCTATATCAGCGGCATGATGATCGCCGCCTTCGCATTGGGGGCGATGACATGAACCTGACTTGGGTCCAGATTATCCGGCTGGGTCTGGTGCAGATGGCACTGGGCGCGATTGTCGTGTTGATGACATCGACACTGAACCGGCTGATGGTCGTTGAACTGGCCCTGCCTGCGGTGATACCGGGCCTGCTGGTGGCGCTGCATTACGGTGTGCAGATGTCGCGGCCCAAATGGGGCCATGCATCGGACGCAGGCGGGCAGCGCACGCGCTGGATCATCGGCGGGATGGTCGCGCTGGGGGCGGGTGCCCTGGCTGCGACGGTCGGGCTGATAGTGCTGGAAGCCACGCTTCTATGGGGCATGGTTCTGTCCATCGCCGCCTATGCGCTGATCGGCGTCGGCGTCGGCGCGTCGGGCACATCATTGCTGGCACTGCTGGCGACCATGACCGCACCACAGCGCCGCGCGGCTGCGGCGACGATAACATGGCTGATGATGATCTTCGGGATCGCCGTGACCGCAGGCATCGTCGGCTCGCTGATCGACCCTTACACCCCGCTGCGCCTGATCGAAATTGTCGCAGCCGTCGTCGTGATCGCTATCGCCGTCACCTGTCTGGCGGTCTGGGGCATCGAACGGGGCCTGAAAGTCACCCGCGAACCCGACCCTACCCCGTTCCGCGAAGGGCTGGCCGAGGTTTGGGCCGAACCAAAGGCGCGCAATTTCACCCTGTTCGTCTTTCTGGCGATGACCGCCTATTTTATGCAGGAACTGATCCTTGAACCCTATGCAGGGCTGGTTTTCGGCCTGACACCCGGACAGACCACATCGCTATCGGGCGCGCAGAACGGCGGCGTGTTTCTGGGCATGCTGACCGTGGGCATCATGGCAACGGGGTTGAAAATCGGGGCTTTGCGCAACTGGGTCATAGCGGGCTGTCTGGGCTCGGCGGGCGCGCTGGCCATCATCACGCTGCTGGGGCCCGTCGGTCCGGGCGCGCCGATTGTACCTGCGGTCGTCACCTTGGGCTTTTTCAACGGCATGTTCGCTGTCGCGGCCATCGGGTCGATGATGGCGCTGGCCGGACAAGGCCGTGAGCGGCGTGAAGGCACACGGATGGGTCTTTGGGGCGCGGCGCAAGCCATCGCCGCCGGTTTCGGCGGGCTGATGGGGGCGGCGATGGCCGATGTCCTGCGCCTGCCGCTGACCGATACCCAAGCCTTTGGCGCGGTGTTCCTTTTCGAAGCCAGCCTTTTCATTGCGGCCGCTGTCGTGGCCGCCAAGATCATGGACCGCAAGATGCCGTCCGCAACCCTCGTTCCGGGAGAATAGCCAATGCAATATGATGTCGTCGTCGTAGGTGCGGGGCCTTCTGGGGCCACTGCCGCAGAAGATCTTGCCCGTTCCGGCCACAAGGTCGCGTTCATCGACCGTGAAGGCCGGATCAAGCCCTGTGGCGGCGCAATCCCACCCCGCCTGATCGCGGATTTCTTTATCCCCGACGACCAGATCGTCGCCAAGGTGAACACCGCGCGGATGATCTCGCCCACCGGGCGTCAGGTCGATATCCCTATTGAAAACGGCTATGTCGGCATGGTGGACCGCGAACATTTCGACGCATTCCTGCGGCAACGCGCGCAGGATGCGGGCGCGCACCGCTATGCCGGCACGTTCACCAAGATCACCCGCGATGCGGATGGCACCCATGTCGTCTATCGCGACAAGATCAGCGGCAATGACATGCGGCTGACGACGAAACTGGTGATCGGCGCCGATGGCGCGCGGTCCAATGTCGCGCGCGCGGAAATCAAGGATGGCGACAAGATTCCCTATGTGATCGCCTATCACGAGATTATCGAGGCCCCTGCCGCCAATGCGACCTATGATCCGCTGCGCTGTGATGTGGTCTATGACGGGCGCATCTCGCCCGATTTTTATGGCTGGGTTTTCCCGCATGGGGCGCAAGCGAGCGTCGGCATGGGGTCGATGCTGAAATCTGTCGATGTCAAACAGGCGACCGCCGATCTGCGCGCGGCATCCGGCCTGACCGATTGCAAGACGATCCGCCGCGAAGGCGCGCCAATCCCTCTCAAACCGCTGGATTGCTGGGACAATGGCCGCGATGTCGTGCTGGCCGGTGATGCGGCGGGTGTTGTGGCGCCGTCATCCGGCGAAGGCATCTATTATGCGATGGTCGGCGGGCGTGTTGCGGCAACAGCGGCGGCGGCCTGTCTTGCCTCCGGCAGGGTCAAGGATTTGCAATTGGCGCGCAAATTGTTCATGCGGGAACACAAGCAGGTGTTCCGCGTTCTGGGGGCGATGCAGAACGCCTATTACCGCAGCGATGAACGGCGCGAACGGTTCGTGTCCCTGTGTCATGATGTCGACGTGCAAAAGCTGACGTTCGAGGCATATATGAACAAAAAACTGGTGAAGGCCCGCCCCATGGCGCATCTGAAAATCGGGATCAAGAATCTCGCGCATCTGACGCGGCTGGTGTCGCCGCTGCGGACGTGACGATCATGATCCCGGCCTGGGTGAACGGCAGATTGCAACCGGTGGAAAAACTGGAGGCGCATCAGCGCGGCTTGAAACACAAGGCCGTCAGCGTTTTCGTAATGAACCGGGGGCGGGTGCTGATTCAGCAACGTGCGCTGGAAAAATACCACACGCCGGGGCTGTGGGCGAATACCTGCTGCACCCATCCCGAATGGGACGAGGACTCCGCCGCCTGCGCGCTGCGGCGTCTGGACGAGGAATTGGGGGTTACCGGCCTGTATCCGACACACCGCGACCAGATCGAATATCGTGCCGATGTCGGCAATGACCTGATCGAACATGAACTGGTCGAGGTTTATGTCGCCGATGCGCCGAACAATCTGCGCATCACCCCCAACCCGACCGAGGTGATGGCAACCCGCTGGGTGGATTTTTATGACCTGTCGGCAGATGTGACGCGCCACCCCGAACATTATACCCCGTGGCTGCAAATCTATCTGCGTGATTATCAGGATGCGATCTTTGGCGATCTGATGCGCGCGGTCTGACCCCTTTCCGTCAGCGCCCAAAGGGTGTTTATGGGCATGACAGGAAAGGGCCGTTTTATGTGGGTTTTCGGATATGGGTCGCTGTTGTGGAACCCCGGCTTTATGCCGGTGCGGCGCGTCACTGCGCGCCTGCCGGATTATCACCGCAGCTTCTGCATGCTGTCGATCCATCATCGCGGCACGCCCGACCATCCGGGCCTTGTGCTGGCGTTGGACCATCAGCCCGGCGGGCAATGCACGGGTGTTGCGTTTCAAGTCGCACCGCAGGACGAAGTCACCGTCCTGGCGATGCTGCGCGAACGCGAATTGGTGTCATCGGCCTATGTCGAACAAGAGGTGCCGCTGATCTGCGACACGGGTGACCGGATCACGGCGCTGGCCTATGTCGTGGACCGCACCCATATCCAGTATTGCCAGTTCGATCTGGAACAGCAGGCGCAGATGATCGCCCATGCGACGGGCGGGCGCGGGCCGAATACCGAATATCTTTACAACACTGTCACCCATCTGGCCGATATCGGGATCAAGGATGCCGATATGGTATGGCTGGCAGACAGGGTCCGTGCCCTGACAGCAACATAAGATCACCATGATTTTGTTTGGGTTGGTCCCCATACCGCCCTATGCTGCTATGGGTGCAGTGAACGACCCCAGATAAGGATGTACCTGCGTGTCAGACAAAAGGGTAGCCAAGGCAGCGCCGCAGTTTTCCCAGCCGATCCGCCAGCTTTTGTTCATGTTGATCGTGATTGGACTGGTGAGCGCGGGGATATACCTTGGCCTTGATCAGATCACCGCGATCTATCTGTCCAATCCCTATCTGAACGGGGTGATCCTGGGCGTTTTCGTGCTAGGCGTGTTGTCGTGTTTCAATCAGGTCTTTCTGCTGATGAACTCGGTCCGCTGGATCGAGCTGTTCGCGCGCGAAACCGGCGGGCATAGCTTTACAGCCGCACCGTCCTTGCTGGCGCCATTGGCCACATTGCTGCGGTCGCGCGGCGCGCGGACGCAGGTTTCGTCAAGCTCCGGCCGGTCGATCCTCGATTCTGTCGCCCAGCGCATCGACGAAGATCGCGAGATCACGCGCTACATCGGGAATTTGCTAATCTTTCTGGGGCTTTTGGGAACATTCTATGGCCTGGCCACCACCGTTCCTGCATTGGTGGAAACGATCCGGTCGCTAAACCCCGGTGACGGCGAATCCGGTGCCGATATCTTTGGCCGATTGCAGACCGGTCTGGAAAACCAGTTGGGTGGGATGGGCACCGCCTTTTCCAGCTCTTTGTTGGGGTTGGCGGGGTCTTTGGTGGTTGGCCTGCTGGAACTTTTCGCAGGGCATGGGCAAAATCGGTTCTACCGCGAACTAGAAGAATGGATGTCCACCATCACCCGCGTCGGTATTGACGGCGACGACAGCGCTGGCACGGGCGGGGCCGCAACCACGGCGATGGTCGAACAGATGGGCGAAGTGATGGACACAATCCAGCTGCTTCTGGCGCAGAACGAGGCAGATCGCGCCGCCACTGACAACCGCTTCCAAGCACTGGCCGAGGCGATCACCACGCTGATGCAGGTCGCAACCACGCAAGACACATCCGCCTATCTGGCCCGCGTGGCCGAGGGACAGGCCGCGCTGATCCAGAAACTGGACGACAGCGGGATGGACGGGATCGATGCCGAAAGCCGTATGCGGCTGCGGTCGATCGACGTACAATTGCTGCGGATACTCGAAGAACTTTCCGCCGGTCGGCAAGAAAGCATCGGCGCTTTGCGGCGTGATCTCGCCACGCTTGCCAACGCGATACGGGACAGAGGCTGATCCATGGCGCTGAGCCGCAGATCATCCAACCGTTTTCAAAACGCGATCTGGCCGGGTTTCGTGGATGCGATGACCGGCATCCTGTTGGTGCTGATGTTCGTACTCAGCATTTTCATGGTGATCCAGTTCACGCTGCGCGAAACCATCACGGGGCAGGAATCGGAACTTGACCTGCTGGCGGGCGAAATGGCCGCGCTTGCCACGACGCTTGGGCTGGAACGCGACCGGACGGCGACGCTTAGTGCCGATCTTGACGCAGCCAGTGCGCAAGCGGCCCAGCAGGCCAACCAGATCGCCAGCCTGATCGCGCAGCGCGCAGCGCAGGATCAGGCGCTGGCACAAGCGCAGAACCAGATCACCGGTTTCGAGGCGCAGATCGCGGGGCTGCTGGCAGACCAGCGGCAGGCGCGCGACACGATTTCGGGGATGGAGGCCGCGCAAGACCAGTTGCTGTCTGAACAAGAGGCATTGAACCTTGCCCTTGCGCAGGCGCGTGATGAAATCGATTCAAATGCCGAGACCGCGCGCCTTGCTGCCGCGAGGCGTGAGGCATTGGAAGCCTTGATCGCCGATCTTGAAACCGCACGGGACGAAAACGCAGCCCGGGCCAGCACCCTTGAGGCAGAGCACCTTGCAGATGCCGCCGCCGTCGCCGCCCTGCGCGCACGGCTGGAAAACGCGGATGCCGAATTGACAGCCATGACCCTGAACCTGGAACGCCAGCGCCGCGAGGCCGAGGAAACGCTGACTCTGCTTGCCGCCGCCCGCACGGCGCAGGCTGCTCTGGCCGCCGAAAGCACCGAGGCCCTGAGCGAAGCAGAACGCCAGGCCGCCCTGCTTGCCACCGCCAATGCCACCCTGTCCGAACAAAAGGCCCAATCCGACGCCAGCCAGCGGCAGGTTGCCGTTTTGAACGAACAGATCCTTGCGCTGCGCAATCAGGTGGGCAATCTACAAAGCCTGCTGAACATTGCCGAAGATTCAGACCGTGCAGCACAGGTTCAAATCGAAACGCTCGGCGCGCAGTTGAACACCGCCCTTGCACGCGTAGTGTCCGAGGAACGCCAGCGCATTGCGCTGGAACAGGCCGAACGCATCAGGCTCGAGGCCGAGGCCGCCCGCCTACAGGCAGAGGCCGAAAACCTCGAGCGGTTCCGGTCGGATTTCTTTGGTCAGCTGCGGCAGGTGCTGGAAGGCCAGGACCGGATCAGGATCGAAGGTGACCGCTTCGTGTTCTCCTCCGAAGTCCTGTTCGAAGTCGGGCGCGCCGACCTGTCACCGCAGGGGCGCGACGAAATCGCCAATGTCGCGGGTATTCTGAACGACATCGCCGACGACATCCCTGACGGGATCGACTGGATCATCCGCGTGGACGGGCATACCGATGACAACCCGATCGCCGCCGGCGGCCGCTTTGCGGACAACTGGGAGTTAAGCCAAGCGCGTGCGCTGTCCGTAGTGCGGTTCATGGTCGAGGATTTGGGTATCCCACCAATGCGGCTGGCCGCCAATGGGTTTGGCGAATACCAGCCGCTGAACGCAGCGGATACGGCACAAGCGCGCGCCCAAAACCGCCGGATCGAGCTGAAGCTGACCGAAAGGTAGGGGCGGGCATCCCTCTTGTGCGACTTGCACCAAAGGCTTGGACCCAAGACCGTGCACCACCAAACCGGCGGAGCAAGACACCAAGAAGCATCCTATGAGTTTCAGGAAACAACATCCGCTGTTCACTGCCGCTTGCCGCGCTCGAACGTGAAAAGCGGCAATCGGTTTTGACGTATTTCCCGAAACGTCCTAAGCAAAAACCAACGGCTGCGCATTGCGTTGATGGCGCGAGACAAGATTGCGCGCCGGCCTTCCAGTCACGACAGGGCGGGCAAAAGCAGCCGTTTCTTTTTCCATGTCTGGAAACAGCTCAAGAAGCTCGTTGCGCGTCGCGATATCAAGGCTGCGCAGCACCATAGGTCCAAGATAGAAACTTTCCATCGGTGCGCCTTCGGCCAAAACGATCCGGTGCGCGTCAAACATCAGATGGATGTAATCGACTTCCGCAATGTCGTCTGCGCGCGCGATACCTTCCAGACCGACAAGGTCTTTGGCCGCGACTAGCACCTCGTCAGCGTCGAACATCCGTTGGGCGATACGCGAACGGATCAAGACCCGGTGCTGCGGCGACACCATCATATCCCGCTTTGGCAAACCAGCGCCAAGCGCGCCGGCACTGATGCGAACGGGGCGCCATTTCGGTATGCGGGACAAGACGTCGGAACTGATATGGCGCCGACCGACCCATCGCAATGTCTGCAGCCCCGCATCACAGGTAACAATGCGATCACCCGGGACCAATTCCTCGATCAGGCGCGGGCCAGTGTCGGTTTCGATCAAAGTGCCCGCAGCAAAGCAGAGAGGGAAAAAGCCGGTTTTCAGGACAGGTGCCGCAACGCCAGCCCCAAGGTTCACATCGTTGGAATAAGGGTTAAATGCACTCGGCCCCTCGCGTACGCCGCCACCATCGCGTTGCCAGGGATTGAAAGCTCCAGGATAGTCGTTGCCAACCGAAATCAGGGTAAAGGTTGTTCCGATCGGCGGCGGCCCGACCCATTGCTGGGTGACCGGATTCCAGCCTTCGGACATGACACTGCCGTTATAAAGGGAATCCGTCAGGCCCCTCACATTTACCTTCCCGACGAAATAATCGATCCCGTTGCTGTCACGGATGATGAACCCATAATCCATTTCGATCGATGCGCCGGAACCAAAGCTGTGTCCGCTGATCGTATAGGACTGCGACAACCCCCTTGCCGCAGTGGGACTGTCTGCGAGCCCATCGCCGCGGACAGTCACGACCTGCCCCGATCCAGGGTTTCTAAGCGTTATCTGGTCACCTGTTTTGGCTTTTCCCAGGTTGTCACTTTTGTTGAGCATGCCACGCGGATCATCCCATGCGTCGCGGTTGAACAAGTAAAAACTGTAAGACATCAAGCGCCTCCTAGAGCCAACACTAAGAGAAAAAACTTAAAAATCTCTTTCGAGGCGAAAGCGCGTCCATTCTGAGAAAAATTTTGTTATGGAATGCCATGTCACCATGCAACAGTCGCCTGCCTGTGGCAATTGTCGGTCCGATCAGAACGCGCGTCATGCAGTCAGTCGCCCAACAAAAACGGGCGCCAGCATCACGCCAGCGCCCGCATTGCTCGCCATGATTGGTCAGATCAGTTCAGCGCCTGATCCGTGATCAGATGCGTCCATGCGCCTGTGGGTGCGGCCGAGATCACGGGGTCGGACCCACCACCCAGCAAAGTGGCGACGGTACGTTCGTAGTCGGCCGGATCCAGCGCGCCGTTCGATCCGGCGGTCAATTTGGCAACTTCCTGCATCATGCGGACCTGTGCATCCTCTGACTGGGCGCCGGTTTCATCGTATTCGATGATGATGGCGCCCGCCGCTTCGGGATTTTCCTCGGCCCATTTCCAGCCCTTCATCGAAGCGCGCACGAAACGGACCATCTTGTCCACGAATACAGGATCTTCAAGGTTCTGTTCCAGCACATAGATGCCGTCTTCCAATGTGGCTACGCCCTGATCTTCGTACATAAAGGTGATCAGTTCATCCGGATTTACACCCGCATCCAGCACCTGCCCATATTCGTTATAGGTCATGGTGGAAATGCAATCGGCCTGCCGCTGCAACAACGGGTCAACGTTGAAACCCTGCCGCAGCACGGTCACGCCATCCGCGCCGCCATCGGTCGGGATACCGGCTTGGGCCATCCAGCTCAGGAACGGATATTCATTGCCAAAGAACCACACGCCGATGGTGCGTCCGCGGAAATCCTCGACCGATTCAATGCCGGTATCCTTCCAGCAGGTCAGCATCAGGCCCGATGTCTTGAACGGCTGTGCGATATTTACCACCGGCAGACCGCGTTCGCGCGCGGCCAAGGCGGATGGCATCCAGTTCAGCATCGCATCGGCACCACCACCGGCCAGCACCTGCGGCGGCGCAATATCAGGACCACCGGGCAGGATGGTGACGTTCAGCCCTTCTTCCTCATAGTACCCCTGGTCGAGGGCGACATAATAGCCCGCGAACTGGGACTGCGTGACCCACTGCAATTGCAGCGACACGTCATTGTCTTGCGCCTGAGCCACGCTGCCCAGACCGGCAGCAAGAGCCGCCGCAATCATCGTCTTTTTCATTTTGACCTCCTAGTCAGTGTGATGCCCTCTTGGTGGGGCTTGTTATTTGCGTTGCGATGGGTGCCAGAATGTCACCCGCCCCTCGATCCATGCAACAGCACCATAAAGCGTGCTGCCAGCAATCGCTGCGACGACAATTTCGGCCCAGACCATATCCAGCGCAAGCCGTCCCACGGATGTCGATATCCGAAAGCCCATACCCACCGTGGGAGAGCCGAAAAATTCAGCAACAATCGCCCCGATCAGCGCCAAAGTCGTCGCAATTTTCAGCCCGTTAAAGATGAACGGCATCGCGGCGGGCAGGCGCAGTTTGAACAGCGTCTGCCAATAGCCCGCGCCATAGGTGCGCATCAGGTCGCGCTGCATCGCGGATGTATCGCGCAGCCCCGCCACGATATTCACAAGGATCGGGAAAAACACCATCACCGCGACAACCGCCGCCTTGGACTGCCAGTCGCTGCCCAGCCATTTCACAAAAATCGGCGCGATGCCGACGATGGGCAGCGCCGCCATGAAACCACCCACCGGCAGGATGCCGCGTGTCAGGAAATCTGACCTGTCCGCCAGTACCGCTACGGCAAAGGCGCAGATCATCCCGATGACATAGCCGGTCATCGCGCCCTTGACGATCGTTTGTTCGAAATCGACCCAAAGGATCGGCAAGGAACCCGCAAAACGCTCTGCGATCATGCTGGGCGGCGGCAGGACAATGGGGCTGACGCCTGTCATGCGAACAAGAAGCTCCCAGATCAAAAGCAATGTCAGCCCGAAAATCACTGGTACTAGCAACCGGACGATGCGCGCATCAGCCAGATGGCTGGCGGCAAGGCGGACATTGATGAACCACCCCACCGCCCAGACCGCCAGAACAGAGATCAGCGCCGGTCCCGTCATGCCGCTGCCATCCCCATCCGGCGCAGAGTCAGCCTTTCCATCGCGGTAAAGATCGCGACAAGCGCCGCCGCCGTGATCGCCGCCGCAAACAGCGCCGCCCACGTCACCAGCGGATTGCCATATTGATCCCCCACCAGCATCCGCGCGCCAAAGCCCGCCCGCGCACCTGTGGGCAATTCGGCCACGATGGCCCCCACCAGCGCCGCCGAAATCCCGATCTTGAACGAGGCGAACAGATAGGGCACCGAAGCGGGTAACCGCAGTTTCCAGAACCCCTGCGAAGAACTGGCATAATAGGTACGCAGCAAATCCATCTGCATCGCATCGGGGCTGCGCAAGCCTTTGACCATGCCGACGACAACAGGAAAGAAGCTCAGATAGGCGCTGATCACGGCCTTGGGCAGCAGACCTTGAATGCCGAACTGGCCCATCATGACGATAATCATCGGCGCAAGCGCGAGAATGGGAATGGTCTGGCTGGCAATAGCCCAAGGCATCACGCTCATATCCATGGCGCGGTTATGCACGATCCCCACCGCCAGCAGCATGCCCAGCGTGGTGCCAATCGCAAAGCCCACCAGCGTCGCCGACAATGTTACCCAGCCATGATAAACGAGCGACTGGCGCGAGGTCACGTTGCGCAGCGCAATCGTCTCCCACATCTCGCCCGCCACCTGATGCGGCGAGGGCAGACGCGGCCGGTCCAGCGTATAGGTCAGCGGGATCAGGCCCGGATTGGCGACACTCAGCCCCAGCCCCGAATAGCCCTGCCGTTCCAAAGGCGTTTGCGGCACCACCACCAGCCCGTCCCGCTGCGCCTGATCAGCAGTCAGATGCATGTTCATCGGCACCACGGCCAGCACCCAGATCACCAGTATCGCAGCAACAATAGTGAGGATCGGCAACAGCGATTTCACGACGCCCCTCGCTCGCTTTGGTCAAAATACTCCCGCCGGAGGCAGCGCCTAGTCATCCACATACCCCGCCCGCAATCCTTCACGCACACGATGCGCAATGTCGATGAATTCCTTGCTGTCGCGAATATCCAGCGGGCGTTCCTTGGGCAGCGGGCTGTCGATCACATCGGTGATCCGGCCGGGGCGCGGCGACATGACGACAATCTTGGTGGACAGATAGACCGCCTCGGGGATCGAATGGGTGACGAAACCGATGGTCTTTTCGGTGCGCGCCCACAGCGCCAGCAGCTGCTCGTTCAGATGGTCGCGCACGATTTCATCCAGCGCGCCAAAAGGTTCGTCCATCAACAGGATATCGGCATCGAACGCCAGCGCGCGGGCGATACTGGCGCGCTGCTGCATCCCGCCAGACAATTGCCAAGGAAACTTCTTCTCGAACCCCGCCAAGTCGACCAGCGCCAGCACACGCTCCACGCGCTCGGCCTGTTCGGATTTGGAAAACCCCATGATCTCCAATGGCAGTTTCACATTGCCGCCGATAGTGCGCCACGGATACAGCCCCGCCGCCTGAAACACATAACCATAGGCCCGCGCGCGCCGCGCCTGATCAGGCGTCATGCCGTTGACGGACAAGGTACCGTCCGTGGGCGTCTCCAACCCTGCGATACAACGCAGAAACGTCGTCTTGCCACAGCCGGACGGACCGATAAAGCTGACGAATTCGCCTTTGCGGATATCCAGATTGACATCTTTCAGCGCATGCACCGGGCCGTCATTGGTCTGGAACGTCAGGTTCAGCCCTTGCGCGCTGATTACAGTATCGGCAGTCATCAAACCCCCGTCGCGGGAATGCCCGTCCGTTCAACTGGGCGGGGTGCGGTCAGTTCTTTCCACTTGGACAAGGCCGTATTGGTCGGCGTATTGGGCGCGCGCTTGACGAATTGGCCGTGGCCTTCGCGCGTGCGCATCTCGCCATCATGCACCGCGACATGGCCACGCGTCAGGGTAAAGCGCGGCAAGCCCGTCACTTCCTTGCCCTCGAAAACATTGTAGTCGATGGCGGATTGCTGGGATTTCGCCATGATCGTCTTGGACTTTTCAGGGTCCCAGACCACCAGATCGGCATCGGCACCGACCAGCACCGCGCCTTTGCGCGGATAGCAGTTCAGGATCTTGGCGATATTGGTGGATGTCACGGCAACAAATTCGTTCATCGTCAGCCGCCCCGTGCGCACACCATGCGTCCAGAGCATCGGCATCCGGTCCTCCAGCCCGCCCGTGCCGTTCGGGATCTTGGTGAAATCTCCCACGCCATAACGTTTCTGCGCCGTGGTAAACGCGCAATGATCCGTCGCCACCACCGACAGGCTGCCCGATTGCAAACCGGCCCACAGGCTGTCTTGATGCATCTTGTTGCGAAACGGCGGCGACATTACGCGCCGCGCGGCATGGTCCCAGTCTTGATTGAAATATTCGCTTTCGTCCAAGGTCAGATGCTGGATCAGCGGTTCACCCCAAACGCGTTTGCCCTGCATCCGCGCGCGCCGGATGGCCTCATGCGCCTCCTCGCAGGACACGTGGACGATATAAAGCGGCACACCGGTCATGTCGGCGATCATGATCGCGCGGTTGGCGGCCTCGCCCTCGACCTGCGGGGGGCGGGAATAGGCATGGGCCTCTGGCCCAGTATTGCCTTCGGCCAGTAGCTTGGCAGACAGTTCCGCAACCACATCGCCGTTTTCGGCATGGACCATCGCGATGGCACCCAAGGATGCGAGACGGGCGAAGGAGGCATACATCTCGTCATCATTGACCATCAGCGCGCCTTTATAGGCCATGAAATGCTTGAAGGTGTTGATACCACGGTCGCGCACGACGCTTTCCATTTCATTGAAAACCTGTTCGCCCCACCATGTCACCGCCATGTGGAAGGAATAGTCGCAAGACGCGCGGCCCGATTTGTTGTCCCACATCTGGAGCGCATCATGCAGGCCTTGACCGGGGGCAGGCAGCGCGAAATCGACGACCATCGTGGTGCCGCCCGAAAGGGCCGCACGCGTGCCGGATTCGAAATCATCCGCCGAATAGGTGCCCATGAAGGGCATTTCCAGATGCGTATGCGGGTCGATCCCGCCCGGCATGACATAGCAGCCCGTAGCATCGAGCTTTTCATCGCCCGACAGGTTCTGCCCGATCTCGATGATCTTGCCCCCGTCGATCAGGACATCCGCCTTATAGGTCAGATCCGCCGTGACGATGGTGCCGTTCTTGATGACTGTTGTCATTGGTCTCTCCCTGTCTTCACCCGTCCCGGCCCAAAGCCGGGACCTGTGCCCGGATCAGAGAGGGATATGGATGGTGATGTCCTGCCAATGCGGATTGGCCGTGTGGATCAGTTCGTTTTTCCAAGCGCGCCGCCACCGCTTGATCGCGCGTTCGCGCTTCAGGCTGGTGTTGAAGTCGTCGTGCGTTTCGAACCAGACCAGCGTCTTGATCTTGTATTTCGCCGTATGCACGGATCGCCCGTCGCGGTGGTGTTGCACGCGGGCCTGCAGGTCGCGGGTGCGCCCGATATAGATCGCACCATTCGGGCGCGACGCCATGATATAGACGAAATGGGTCATGCCGCAGTTTTGGCTGCATCTGGTGAACAAGTGGTAAATGCGCGACGCGCCCCGGACGTGATCCGGGGTCTCGGGCCAAGGTTGGCGCGACGCCCCGGATCAAGCCCGGGGCGGATAGGTTTGCAACACCCTTCACCCGACAATCTCCGCCGTTTCGACCACCGCATGAAACAGCACATCCGCCCCTGCAGCCGCCCATTCAGGCGTGATTTCTTCAGCCTCGTTATGGCTCAACCCGTCGACACAAGGGCACATGATCATCGCTGTCGGATAGATATCATTGATCCAGCAGGCGTCATGGCCCGCACCCGACACGATATCCATGTGACTATAGCCCAGCCGTTCCGCCGCATTTCGCACGGCGGCCACACATGTTGGGTCAAAGGCGGGCGGGTCGAACTGGCCCACGATCTCGGCCTCGAATTTGACGCCGATATCGGCGCATATTTGCGGCGCGCGGTCCATCAGTTCGGCGACCATCGCGTTCAGCTTGTCCAGCAAATGGCTCCGCATATCGACGGTAAAAACCACCCTGCCCGGAATGATGTTGCGGCTGTTGGGATAGACATCAATATGGCCGATGGCCCCCACAGCATTGGGCTGGTGCTTCATCGCGATCTCGTGGACGAGTTCGGTGATCAGCGCCAACCCGCGCCCAGCGTTCTTGCGCATATGCATGGGCGTCGATCCGGTGTGGCTTTCCTTGCCGGTCACCGTGCATTGCACCCAGCGCAGGCCCTGCCCATGGGTGACGACACCGATCTGCTTGCCTTCAGCCTCCAAAATCGGGCCTTGTTCGATATGCAGCTCAAAGAAGGCATGCATCTTGCGGTCGCCCACCTTTTCCGCGCCTTTCCAGCCGATGCGTTCCAACTCGTCCCCGAACCGTTTGCCCTTGGCGTCCACACGGTCAAGCGCCCAGTCCAGCGCATGTTTGCCCGCGAACACACCCGACGCCAGCATCGCGGGCGCATAGCGCGTGCCTTCCTCGTTCGTCCAGTTGGTCACGACGATGGGATGTTTGGTCTTGATATCCAGATCGTTCAGCGTGCGGATCACCTCCAGCCCGCCCAGAACCCCCAGCACCCCGTCATATTTGCCACCCGTCGGCTGGGTATCCAGATGCGATCCTACATAAACCGGTAGCGCGTCAGGGTCGGTGCCGTCGCGGCGGGCGAACATATTGCCCATCTCGTCCACGCCCATCGTGCAGCCTGCGGCGTCACACCAGCGCTGGAACAGGTGGCGGCCTGCGCTGTCTTCATCGGTCAGGGTCTGGCGGTTGTTGCCGCCCGCCACACCGGGGCCGATCTTGGCCATTTCCATCAGGCTGTCCCACAGGCGTTCGCCATTGATCTTGAGGTTCTCTGCGGGGGATGGCATCGGGCTCTCCAGTCTTTCTTGGTTTGACCAAACGGTCAAAAGAACGCTAACAGAGGTTGGCAACCAGTCAAGTTTTCCGCGTGATGTTTTGGTGTTTGTCGGTTGTGCGCGCGAAGCAGACAGCAGACAGGCCGTCCAGCCTGTAAATTAGGCAGAGCAAGAGCATGACCAAAGCCCCGACCCGAATCCAGAAACGCAATCGGGCGGCGATCCTGTCGGCAGGACTGGACGTGTTTTCGCAATACGGCTTTCGCGGCACAACATTGGACCAGATCGCAGATGCAGCGGGGCTGTCGAAACCCAACCTGCTATATTATTTTTCCTCGAAAGAGGCGATCCATACGGCGCTGCTGGAACGTCTGCTGGAAAACTGGCTTGATCCGCTCAAGGCGCTCGATGCGGCAGGCGATCCGGTGCAGGAGATCATGGCCTATGCGCAACGCAAGCTGGCGTTGAGCAAGGATTTCCCGCGCGAAAGCCGCCTGTTTGCCAATGAAATCCTGCAAGGTGCGCCACGGATCGAATATATCCTGCATACCGATCTCAAACAGCTGGTCGATGAAAAGACCACCGTGATCAAAGGCTGGGCCGATAAGGGCAAAATCGCGCCTGTCGATCCGTATCATCTGATTTTTTCGATCTGGGCGCTGACACAACATTACGCCGATTTCGATGTGCAGGTGCAGGCGGTGATGCCGGGCAGCGACCCCTATGCCGGGGCCGCCACCTATCTGGATCATGTCATCAGCCGGATATTGCAGCCCTGATCATTCGGCCGCGACAGCACCGGGATTGTTCGGGTGTGTTGTCCAGTTGGCATATTCTTTCTGCACAACCTTGCCAGTGCGCGGGTCAACCTGCCCCGGTGTCATCGCTTCCATCGTGATGCAGTTTTCCACCGGACAGACATCGACACACAGGTTGCAGGCAACACATTCCGCATCAATCACGGTAAAGGTCCGGTCGGCGGACATCGCAATCGCCTGATGGCTGGTGTCTTCGCAGGCGGCATAGCAGCGGCCGCATTTGATGCAATCGTCCTGATTGATCTTGGCCTTGGCGACGTAGTTCAGGTTCAGATATTTCCAATCGGTGACATTGGGGATGGCGCGCCCGACCACCTGTTCAACCGAGGTATAGCCTTTTTCATCCATCCATTCCGACAGGCCGCTGATCATTTCCTGCACGATCTTGAAGCCATAGGTCATCACGGCGGTGCAGACCTGCACATTGCCACAACCAAGGCTGATGTATTCCGCCGCATCGCGCCATGTGGTCACACCGCCAATACCGCTGATCGCTAGGCCATGCGTGTCGGGATGGCGCGCGATTTCCGACACCATCGACAGCGCGATGGGTTTCACTGCAGGACCGCAGTAGCCGCCGTGCGATCCTTTGCCGTCGATCGACGGTTCGGGCGACATGGTGTCAAGGTTCACAGATGTGATCGAATTGATCGTGTTGATCAGGCTGACCGCATCCGCACCGCCGCGCATCGCCGCAGCAGCAGGCTGGCGGATGTCGGTAATATTGGGCGTCAGTTTCACGATCACCGGCTTGTCGTAATATTGTTTGCACCAGCGCGTGACCATTTCGATATATTCAGGCACCTGCCCCACGGCAGCTCCCATGCCGCGTTCGGACATGCCATGCGGGCAGCCGAAGTTCAGTTCGATCCCGTCGGCACCGGTTTCCTGCACGCGCGGCAGGATGTCTTTCCACGCCTGTTCCTCACAAGGCACCATGATCGAGACGATCATCGCACGGTCCGGATAATCGGCCTTGACGCGTTTGATCTCGTCGAGGTTGGTCTGCAACGGGCGGTCGGTGATCAGTTCGATATTGTTCAGCCCCAGCAAACGCCGGTCCGCGCCATAGATCGCGCCATAGCGCGGGCCGTTGACGTTGACGACGGGCGGCCCTTCAGCCCCCAGCGTTTTCCACACGACACCGCCCCAGCCCGCCTCGAACGCGCGGCGGACGTTGTATTCCTTGTCCGTCGGTGGCGCGGAGGCCAGCCAGAACGGGTTGGGGGATGTGATACCTAGAAAGTTCGTTGTCAGATCAGCCATGGCTTTATCCTTTGCTGTTCGCCCCGTCCCGGGCCTGACCCGGGACCTTGCGGTGTAATGTCAGAGGTCCCGGATCAAGTCCGGGACGCCGTTACGATCAAGCGGTCAAAGCCGCGTGTATATCCATCGCCGCATCGCGGCCTTCGGCCACGGCGGTCACGGTCAGATCGTCGCCACCGCTGGCGCAATCGCCACCGGCCCAGACACCCGCGCGGCTGGTGCGTCCGGCACCTGTCACCGCGATCTTGCGCCCGTCCAGCGCCAGCCCCGCATCAGTGACCAGCGTCTGGCCGATAGCTTTGAATAGCTGGTCGACGGGCAGGCGGATGGTTTCACCCGTCCCTTGCAGCCCGGCACCAGTGTCGGCGGTGTATTCCAGTTCAACCTCGCGCACGGTACCGTTGCCGTGGATCGCAACAGGCTGGACATTGAACAAAAGCCGCACGCCGTGGGACGCGGCAAGGTCCTGTTCGTAGCGGCTGGCGCTCATCGCGGCGCGCCCGCGGCGATAGGCGATAGTGACGTTCTGTGCGCCAAGCAGTTTGGATTGCACCGCCGCATCCACCGCTGTCATGCCGCCACCGATGACCACCACATCGCGGCCAACAGGCAGGCTGGTCAGGTCGCTGGCCTGCCGCAATTCAGCGATGAAATCGACGGCGTTGCGCACGCCAGATTTCTCCTCGCCCGCCGTCTGCAGCGCGTTCACACCGCCAAGGCCGACAGCAAGAAACACAGCGTCGAAATCACCAGCCAGTGCGTCGAGCGACAGATCGCGGCCCAGCGCCTTGCCGGTCTGCAGGGTGATACCGCCGATGCCCATCAGCCAATCCACCTCGCGCGCAGCGAAATCATCGGTAGATTTATAGGCGGCGATGCCGAATTCGTTCAGCCCGCCGGGTTTGGTTTGCGCATCAAAGATCGTCACATCATGGCCATGCATCGCCAGACGGTGCGCGCAGGCCAGACCCGCAGGGCCAGCACCGACGACAGCAACCGTCTTGCCGGTGGGTGCCGCGCGGCCGTAGGGGTGGCTCTGCTTGGCCATCAGCGTGTCGGTGGCATAGCGCTGCAACCGCCCGATTTCGACCGGTTTGCCTTCGGCGGCTTCGCGCACGCAGGCCTGTTCGCACAAATCCTCGGTCGGGCAGACGCGGGCGCACATACCGCCAAGAATGTTTTGGTCAAAGATCGTTTTCGCCGCAGCTTCGGGCGTGCCGGTGCTGATCTGGCGGATGAACAGCGGGATGTCGATACTGGTCGGGCAGGCCGTCACGCAGGGCGCATCGTAACAGAAATAGCAGCGGTCCGCCGCAACGCGGGCTTCGTGCCGGTCAAGGGGGGTGTGCAGGTCGGCAAAGTTCTGGGCAAGCATTTCTGCGGGCAAGCGGGCCGCTGAAATTCCGGGGGTCATCGGGTTGGACATGGCTGGATCCTGTCTGGCGTCTCATCATCAGCCTGCCACAGTTTTATTTTTTATCAAACGGTAAATTTTTGGCAGTTTGTGAACGCGCAAACGCCCCTCCGGGGCGGCCTCCGGCGGGGATATTTTTACTCTGAAGATGCAAGGGTTTGGTTAGAAATCAAAAGGGTCAACCATGTGCCGTTTGCCCAGTGTCAGCGCATCCGCGACATGGATCATCGGGGTGATATCTACCTCGGATGCCGCCGTTTTCACCAGTTCGGCCATCCGGTCGTAGAGGGCGGGATATTCGCGGTCGGGGCCGGATTCGATATCCTTCCCACCGATCACCAGCCGCGCGCCGCCGTCGTGCAAGGCCAGCGTGCCATCTATGGTGTCCACTGTAATGTCCCAGCTTTGCGGGCCAGTTTGCCGCCAGTCGAAGCTGCCGGTGACATTGCCTGTCCATGTCAATTCGGCCGCAATCGGCGTGTCGCGGCTGGCGGGGAAATAGAGGTCAGCATGGCGCAGATGCACGGGCTGCGGCAGAATTTCTGTCATGATCGACAGCGCATTGCTGCCCGGATCGAACACGCCCATGCCACCGGGCGCGAAGACCCAATCCTGCCCCGGATGCCAGCGGCGCACGTCCTCTTTCCAGGTGATGTGGGCGGCGGTGACTATCTTGTCCGCAAGCCACGCCTTGGCGGGGGCGACGCCACGCGCCATCCGGCTGTGCCAAGTGGTGTAGAGCGTCACACCCGCATCCTGCGCCATCCGCGCCAGCGCCTGCACCTCGGCCAAGGTGGCACCGGGGGGTTTTTCCAGCATCACATGGCGGCCTGCGGCGATGGCGGCGGCAGCGTAATCATAGCGCGGCACCGGCGGCAGGCAGAGCGAGACTGTATCGATATCAGGCCGTTCCGCCAGCATCAGCGCAAAGTCGGTGTAGGCAGGCACGCCGTCCACCGCGCCCGCGCGGCTAACGGTCGCCGCAAGCATCCAATCGGGGCTGGCGACGATGGCGGGGACGTGTTGATCAACAGCGATCTTGCCGATACCCACAAGGCAGATGGCGCGCATCAATGCGCCTCTTTGCCGACGGCATTGCCGCGATGTCCGACAAGGAAATCGAAATCGGCCCCCGTATCAGCTCCCATCACGCGGTCATGATACAACATCGCATAGCCGCTGGCAGGGCGCGGGTTGGCACCCGATGTCTCTGCCGACCATGCCGCCAGACGCGCCTGCAATTCGGCATCCGTGATATCCAGATGCAGGCGGCGACCGGCGACATCCAATTCGATCATGTCGCCGTTCTGCACCACGGCCAGCGGGCCGCCCATTGCCGCCTCGGGCGAGGTATGCAGCACCACGGTGCCGAATGCCGTGCCTGACATGCGGGCATCCGAGATGCGCACCATATCGGTGATGCCTTTTTTCAGGATCTTGGGCGGCAGGCCCATATTGCCAACCTCGGCCATGCCGGGATAGCCGCGCGGGCCGCAGTTTTTCAGAACCATGACGCAGGTTTCGTCGATATCGAGATCATCATCGTTGATGCGCGCCTTGTAATCGTCGATGTCTTCAAACACCACGGCGCGCCCGCGATGCTGCATCAGGGTTGCGGTCGCCGCAGAGGGTTTCAGCACCGCCCCACCGGGGGCCAGATTGCCGCGCAGGACGGCGATGCCCCCCGAGGCCGTCAGCGCCTTGTCTACCGGCAGGATCACATCCTCGTTCCAGTTGCGCACATCCTTGACCTCGTCCCAGATCGTTCCGCCCGAGACGGTCAGCGCGTCGCGGTGCAGCAGCCCCGCCTCGCCCAGCCGTTTGATCACGACGGGCAAGCCACCGGCGTAGAAAAATTCTTCCATCAGGTATTTGCCCGATGGCATCAGGTTCACAATCGTCGGCACGTCGCGACCCAGTCGGTCCCAATCGTCCAGCGTCAGGGTCACATCCTTGGTGCGCCCCGCCATCGCCAGAAGATGGATCACCGCATTGGTGGACCCGCCGATGGCCGCATTGGTACGGATCGCATTTTCGAACGCCGCCTTGGTCATGATGTCGGAGGGTTTCAGATCATCCTTGACCATCTGCACGATGCGCCGTCCGGTCAGATGCGCCATTACGCGACGGCGGCTGTCAACCGCAGGGATCGCGGCATTACCTGACAGCGCCATGCCCAAAGCTTCGGCCATGGATGCCATTGTGCTCGCCGTGCCCATCGTGTTGCAGGACCCGGGTGAACGGGACATCGACGCTTCGGCCTCGACGAATTCTTCTTCGGTCATTTCACCGGCGCGCACCGCTTCGGAGAATTTCCACAGATGTGTGCCTGACCCGACCCGTTCACCGCGGAAATGACCGTTCAGCATCGGCCCGCCCGACACCATGATGGCGGGAAGATCGACAGAGGCCGCGCCCATCAACAAGGCAGGCGTGGTTTTGTCACAGCCCGCCAGCAGCACGACACCGTCGATGCATTTGCCGCGCAGCGCCTCTTCTACGTCCATGGCGCAGAGGTTGCGATACATCATCGCCGTCGGGCGCAGAGTGCTTTCCGACGGGCTGAAGACCGGAAATTCCACCGGGAAACCGCCGGCTTCGTAGACACCGAATTTCACACGCTCGGCCAGATCGCGCAGATGCGCGTTGCATGGCGTCAGTTCGGACCACGTGTTGCAGATGCCGATCACGGGGCGGCCATCCAGCAGGTCAGCGGGCAGACCCTGATTTTTCATCCACGACCGGTGATAGATCGCGTCTTTTGACGACCCTCCGAACCATTCTTGCGACCTTAATCTGCGGGGCCATGTTGCGGGTATGAAGGTCATGATGATATCCCTTTTATGTTTGCGCTATCATTACAATGGGCCAAAGGGAAATCCAAGCGGTGCGCGCGACGTATGTTTACAGTCTCGTCAAGTGTTTGTAAATTTATTTACTACAGAAGAGTTCAAGATCCTTATCTTATTTGAAACTTCTGCTAATATGCTAACCTGCACGCGGAGGAGATGGCACGTGTTCACCTTGGTGAACCGCGCCATCGGCTGAAAAGCCGGGATGATAAACGGAGGATCCATGACACACGTACCCAGCGCCGACGGTCGGTTTGCGCCTTCTGCGGCCTTTGCCGCCAAGGCCCATGTCACCGCAGACCAATATCAGGCGATGTATGACGCGTCGATCCAAGACCCAGATCGTTTCTGGGCCGAGCATGGCAAGAGAATTGACTGGATCAAGCCCTTCACAAAGGTGAAAAGCACCAGCTTTGCCCCCGGCAAAATAGATATCAAATGGTTCGAAGATGGCACGTTGAACGTCAGCGCCAATTGCATCGACCGGCATCTGGAAACCCGTGGCGACCAGACCGCGATCATCTGGGAACCCGATGATCCAAAGGATGCAGCCCAGCACATCAGCTATAAGGAATTGCACCGCCGCACCTGCCGGATGGCAAACATTCTGGAAACCTTGGGCGTGCGCCGCGGTGACCGCGTTGTGATTTACCTGCCGATGATCCCCGAGGCTGCCTATGCCATGCTGGCCTGTGCGCGGATCGGTGCGGTGCATTCCATCGTGTTTGCTGGCTTCTCGCCCGATGCCTTGGGTGCGCGGATCAACGGCTGCGACGCCAAGGTCGTGATCACCGCTGATCACGCACCGCGCGGCGGGCGGTCCACGCCGCTGAAATCCAACACAGATGCGGCCCTGCTGCATTGCAAGGACAGTGTCAAATGCCTCGTCGTGCGGCGCACCGGCGGTCAGACCACCTGGACGGACGGACGCGATTTCGACTATAATGAAATGGCGATGGAGGCCGATGATTACTGCGCCCCCGCCGAGATGGGCGCCGAAGACCCGCTGTTCATTCTTTACACGTCAGGGTCCACCGGCCAGCCCAAGGGCGTTGTGCATACATCAGGCGGCTATCTGGCCTATGCCGCGATGACACATCAATACACCTTCGATTATCACGACGGTGACATCTTCTGGTGTACTGCCGATGTGGGCTGGGTGACGGGACACAGCTATATCGTCTATGGCCCGCTGGCGAATGGCGCGACCACGATCATGTTCGAAGGCGTGCCAACCTATCCCGATGCAGGCCGCTTCTGGGAAGTTTGCCAGAAACATAAGGTCAACCAGTTCTACACCGCCCCCACCGCGCTGCGCGCGTTGATGGCGCATGGCAATGGCCCTGTGGAAAAATACGACCTGTCCAGCATCAAGGTGCTGGGCACCGTGGGTGAACCCATCAACCCCGAGGCATGGAACTGGTACAACGATGTCATCGGCAAGGGCAAATGCCCCATCGTCGATACATGGTGGCAGACCGAAACCGGTGGCCATCTGCTGACGCCGCTGCCCGGTGCCATCGCCACCAAGCCCGGATCGGCCACGCTGCCGTTCTTTGGTGTGCAGCCCGTCATTCTTGACCCGCAGACAGGTGTCGAAATCACCACGACTGCTGCCGAAGGTGTGCTGTGCATCAAGGACAGCTGGCCCGGCCAGATGCGCACCGTTTACGGCGATCATGACCGGTTCGAAAAGACATACTTTTCCGACTACAAAAATTACTATTTTACAGGCGACGGCTGCCGCCGCGATGACGACGGCTATTTTTGGATTACCGGCCGCGTTGATGATGTGATCAACGTGTCCGGTCACCGCATGGGCACCGCCGAAGTCGAAAGCGCGCTTGTCGCGCATGCAGATGTCGCCGAGGCTGCTGTCGTCGGCTATCCCCACGCGATCAAGGGTCAGGGCATCTATGCCTATGTCACGCTGATGAACGGTGTCGAACCATCGGATGATCTGCGCAAGGATCTGGTCAAATGGGTCCGGTCCGAAATCGGCCCCATCGCCAGCCCCGATCTGATTCAGTGGGCGCCCGGCCTGCCGAAAACGCGGTCGGGCAAGATCATGCGCCGTATCCTGCGCAAGATCGCAGAAAACGATCATACGACATTAGGCGATATCTCGACCCTTGCTGATCCTTCCGTGGTTGATCACCTGATCGAACACCGGATGAACAAGGCATGAGCGCGGCAGAAACCATGACCCGCCCCGCCGTCCTGATCCTTTTGGGGCCTCCGGGTGCGGGCAAAGGTACACAGGCGCGGATGTTGCAGGACCGTTTCGGTCTGGTGCAGCTGTCCACCGGTGATCTGTTGCGCGCAGCCGTCGCCGCGGGGACAGAGGCCGGTCTTGCCGCGAAATCGGTGATGGCGGCGGGCGGTCTGGTCAGTGACGATATCGTGCTGGCGATCCTCAAGGAGCGGCTGGCGGCGCCCGACACGCAAAAAGGCGTGATCCTCGACGGGTTTCCGCGCACCACCGTGCAGGCTGAGGCGCTCGATGCGTTGCTTGCCGAAAGCGGCCAGCGGATCAACGCGGCCATTTCGCTTGACGTGGATGATGCCGCGATGGTGACGCGCATTTCCGGGCGATATACCTGCGGCGGCTGCGGTGAGGGGTATCACGACAGCTTCAAGACGCCGACGGTTGCGGGTGTTTGCGACAAATGCAGCGGCACCGACATGCAGCGCCGCCCCGATGACAATGCGGCGACGGTTGGCCAGCGGCTGGCTGCCCATCATGCGCAGACCGCGCCGCTGATCACTTATTACGAGAATAAAGGCACTCTGCAACGGATCAACGCCATGGGCGCGATCGGGCAGATCGCCGAAGAGTTGGGCACGATCGTCAAACAAACGGTCGTGTAGCGGGGAGGGGAAGAGGGCGCAAAATCGACGCGCCTTCAATTAAGTGCAACAAGAGAGGATGCCAAAAATGGCAGAGGAACCACAAAACAACAACGCCTACTGGGCCGCGAACGTGCGGATCATTCTGATTAGTCTTACCATCTGGGCAAGTGTATCTTTCGGCTTTGGCATCATCTTGCGGCCAGCGCTGATGGGTATCTCGGTCGGCGGCGCCGATCTGGGATTCTGGTTCGCGCAGCAAGGCTCGATCCTGACATTCCTGGGGCTGATCTTTTTCTATGCCTGGCGGATGAACAAACTCGACGCTGAACACGGCGTCGAGGAATAAGCGTAACGGACAGGAAAAAACCAATGGATCAGTATACACTCAACCTGCTGGTGGTTGGCGCGTCTTTTGCGCTCTACATCGGTATCGCGATCTGGGCCCGCGCGGGCACGACCGCAGAATTCTATGCAGCCGGTCAGGGCGTTCCGCCCGTGATGAATGGCATGGCGACGGCGGCAGACTGGATGTCGGCGGCGTCGTTTATTTCAATGGCAGGGATCATCGCGCTTGCCCCTGCGGGCGGCTATACCCAGTCGTCCTTCCTGATGGGCTGGACCGGTGGCTATGTGCTTTTGGCGCTGCTGCTGGCACCTTACCTGCGCAAGTTCGGCAAATTCACCGTGCCGGAATTCGTCGGTGACCGGTTCTATTCCAACGGGGCGCGGGTCGTTGCCGTTATCTGTCTGATCGTCATCTCGGTGACTTACGTGATCGGGCAAATGCGCGGCGTCGGCGTGACCTTTGCGCGCTTCCTCGAAGTGTCGACGGATACCGGCCTTTACATCGGTGCGGCGATTGTTTTCGCCTATGCGGTGTTCGGTGGGATGAAGGGCATCACCTATACGCAGGTCGCACAATATTGCGTTCTGATCGTAGCCTATACCATTCCTGCGATCTTCATCTCTTTGCAGATCACCGGAAACTTCTTGCCACAATTGGGTCTGCTGGGGGGCTACGCACCCACAGGCGGTGACGTTGCATTCCTGGCCAAACTTGACCAGGTGGTGACAGAACTCGGGTTCACACAATACACGTCGCATACGACATCGACGCTGAACATGGTGTTCTTCACGATGTCGCTGATGATCGGCACCGCCGGTCTGCCACATGTCATCATCCGCTTCTTCACCGTGCCAAAGGTTTCTGACGCACGTTGGTCTGCGGGCTGGGCGCTGGTTTTCATCGCACTGCTTTACACCGTGGCACCTGCCGTGGGGTCGATGGCGCGTTTGAATATCTCGACCACATTCTGGCCAAACGCCGTGGAAGGCAACGCGCTGGATGGTGAAGCTCTCTCGCTGGAGCAGATCAATACCAATCCGGAACTCGCCTGGATCAACACGTGGAAAAACACCGGCCTGTTGAACTTTGAAGACAAGAACGGTGACGGGTTCATCCAGTACTACAACGAAAACAACGCAGGCATGCAGGCCATCGCAGCCGAACGTGGCTGGGCCGGTAACGAGCTGACAAAGATCGACAACGACATGATGGTTCTGGCGAACCCAGAGATTGCAAAGCTTCCGGGCTGGGTGATCGCACTGGTGGCGGCAGGCGGTCTGGCGGCGGCGCTGTCAACAGCAGCCGGTCTGCTGCTGGCGATTTCCTCTGCAATCTCGCATGACCTGATCAAAGGCTCGATCAACCCGAACATCAGCGAAAAAGGCGAATTGCTGGCCGCGCGGATTTCGATGGGCTTTGCGATCCTGCTGGCGACATGGCTGGGCCTCAACCCTCCAGGCTTTGCGGCCCAGGTGGTGGCGCTGGCCTTTGGTCTGGCGGCGGCGACGATCTTCCCAGTTCTCATGATGGGGATCTTCTCCAAGCGCGTGAACAAGGAAGGCGCGATCGCAGGGATGTTGGTCGGTTTGATCGCAACAGCGATTTACATCTTCCTGTTCCTGGGCTGGTTCTTCATCCCTGGTACGGCGACGTTGGCCAATACGCCTGACAACTGGCTGTTCGGCATTTCGCCTGCGTCCTTCGGGACTGTTGGCGCGATGCTGAACTTCGGGACAGCCTATATCGTGTCGGGCCTGACCAAGGCACCACCGCGCGAGATCCAGGACCTGGTTGAATCGATCCGCGTGCCAAAAGGCGCGGGCGCTGCAACCGGTCACTAAGACCACAGGGCGGGCAGTTCACAAGGACTGTCCGCTTTCACTTTTCAGATGTCGGCTGCCAGCCCTATGGCCGGACAAGGATACATCAGATGCCCCGATCCATGCTTGATCTGCGCCGGTTTCTTTTGTCGATCCACCCCTATGACAGTCTGCCGGATGCCGATTTACAACGCGTGCTGACGCAGTTTATCCGCGTGCCGATGGCGCAAGGCGATGTAATCTATACCTTCGGGGAGCCTTGCGAAGGGCTGTACATCATCCTTGACGGCGAGGTCGAGATCACCACCGAAAGCGGCGAGATCGTTTCGCATCTGGGCAGCCGGAATTCCTTTGGCGAACGCGGGCTGATGCGCGACGGCACCACCGGCACCAATGCCCGCGCGCTGAACGATGGCGAATTGCTGCTGCTGCCCGTTGATGATTTTCACGCGATGATTGCCGCAAATGCAGGCGCGCACCGTTTCTTTACCCGTGGCCGCACCCGCAATGATGCCGATGCCACCCGCCCTGCCACGCTGACCGAAACCCGTGTCGATCAACTGATGGCTGCTGATCCTGTCACCTGCACCGCGGACGACACAATCACCATGGTCGCCAAGCTGATGCGCGATCACCGGATTTCCTGCCTGCCTGTGATGGCAGGCACACGGCTGGCCGGAATCGTGACGCTGCACGATATCAACAACCGCGTCGTGGCCGAAGGGCTGGACACGGGATTGCCCGTCAGCCGGATCATGACCGCGAACCCCGAAACCCTGCCGCCATCGGCTATCGGGTCGGACGTTCTGCATATGATGATGGAACGCCGGTTCGGCCATGTACCGATCGTCGATCAGTGCAGGCTGGTCGGGATCGTCACCCAGACCAACCTGACCCGGTTTCAGGCAACCAATTCTGCGTCGCTTGTGCATGACGTCGTGCGCGCCACCACAGCGGACAACATGGCGGGCGTCACTGCGCGCATACCGCAATTGTTGGTGCAACTGGTCGGCGCGGGCAACAGGCATGAAACCGTCACCCGCCTGATCACCGATATCGCCGATGCAATCACCCGCCGCCTGCTGGCGCTGGCCGAAGAAAATCTCGGCCCGCCACCAGTCCCCTATCTGTGGCTAGCCTGCGGATCGCAGGGGCGGCAGGAACAGACCGGCATTTCGGATCAGGACAATTGCCTGATGCTGGATGACAGCGTGACAGATGCCGACATGCCCTATTTCGCAGATCTGGCGAAATTCGTCAGCGACGGGTTGGACAAGGCCGGATATTTCTATTGCCCCGGCGACATGATGGCGACCAATCCGCGCTGGTGCCAGCCCCTGCGCGTGTGGCGCAGCTATTTCCGCCGCTGGATCGACACACCCAATACCGAGGCGCAGATGCTAGCCTCGGTGATGTTCGACCTGCGCCCCATCGGTGGTACAAGGTCCCTGTTCGAGGATCTGCACCGCGAAACATTGGAACAAGCGGCGCGCAATTCGATCTTTGTCGCGCATATGGTGTCTAATTCACTGAAACACACACCGCCATTGGGGCTGTTACGCGGTTTCGCGACCCTGCGCAGCGGTGAACACAAGAACCATATCGACATGAAGATGAACGGGGTGATCCCGATTGTCGATCTTGGCCGGATCTATGCTTTGCGCGGACAGCTGGACAGCGTCAACACCCGCGCACGGATCGCCAGCGCGCATGGGGCCGGCCAGATCAGCCAATCGGGCGGCCATGACCTGCTGGACGCCTATGATCTGATCGCGCAGGCGCGGCTCGACCATCAGGCCACGCTGATCCGTGCGGGGGCAAAACCCGACAACTTTATGTCGCCCAACGTGCTATCCGAATTCGAACGCAGCCATCTGCGCGATGCTTTCGTCGTGGTGCGCACGATGCAATCTGCTGTTACACAGGGACTTGGCATCATCGGCTGACGCGACAACAACCAAAGGACCCAAGAATGTATGTCGATATCATCACCATCATCGCCGCAGGCTTTGCCGCGGCAGGTGTTGCGCTGATCCTCAACCGGCTGAGCGGGCGCCGCCTGCCGCGCTGGGTTGTTCCAGCCTTTGCCGGTACAGGCATGATTGCGATGAGCCTGACCAACGAATACCGCTGGTATCCGCGCACGCTCACGCTGTTGCCCGCGGGGTTCGAGGTGATCTCGACCGCGGATTATTCCGCGCCGTTCAGCCCCTGGACCTATCTTGTCCCTTATGTGAACCGCTTTGCGGCCGTCGATGTGGCGGGCGTACAGCGCAATGCGAATGCACCCGACATGCGGCTGACGAATGTTGTCTTTTTCCAACGTTGGCAGCCGGTGCAATTGCGCACCGCGCTGTTCGATTGCGCACAGGGGCGGACCGCCCTGCTGCAGGACAATGCGGTTTTCAAAGAGGATGGCACGGTGCAAGTGTCGCGCTGGGACCAGACCGGCCTTGACGATCCGGCAACCGCGCTGGTCTGTGCAGGGGCGATCTGATGCTTGACCGGCTTCGCCCACGCCAGCGCACGCTTGCTTTCTTCGCCTTGCTGGCCTTTGGCAGCATTGGTGTTTTGGCAGCGGCGCTAGTGCTGGCCGAGGCCCGGCTGGACCAGCCACAGGCGCGGCAGGCCTTCATCACTGCGGGGATTATCGGCAGTTTCGGGATTTTCGGCTTTGTTGCGGTGATGTGGTTGATTTTCGATGACATGGTCGTGCGCCCGATGGAACGGCTGGCCGCCGCGATGCAGGCGCATGCCGCGACAGACATGCGCCGCGGCATCGACGCGGATACGGCGCGCCATCTGGGCGATCTGGCCAAAGGGGCGGCGGCGCTGACATCGCGGCTGGCCTCTGCCCGCGCCGAAGCCGATGAAAACCTTGCGCGCTATACCAGCAAGCTCACCACCGAACGCGAACATCTGACGCGCATCCTGTCGGCTATTCCCGCCGCGGTGCTGATGGTCAGCCCCGACCACCGGATCGCCCTTTACGATGGCCATGCCGTCCTGATGCTGGACGACCAGCACCATCTGGGGCTGGGGCAAAAAATCTTTGACTATTTCGACGAAACCTATCTGCGCGCCGCCTTGGCCAATCTTGCCCGCAGCGGACAGGCGACGCTGGACCAGCAGATCGCCACTGCCGATGGCGCATGCCTGCTGGATGTGAGCCTGCACAACCTGGGGCGGGATCAGGGCTATATGCTCAGCTTTCCGGTCCCCAGAGAGGCGAGCCCCGCCCGCCCCGTCGTGTTCGATTTCGCAATGAGCACACGAACAGAGACCCGCGATATTCAGGATGTGCCGCTGCGCGACCTGACCTATGTGGTTTTTGACACCGAAACGACCGGCTTTCTGCCCAACAAGGACGAGGTTGTGCAGATCGGCGCGCTGCGCGTTGTGAACGGACAGCAAGCGCCGGGCGAAGTGCTGGACCTGCTCGTGAACCCCGGCCGGGCGATCCCTGGCAGTTCAACCGCCGTCCACAGGATTACCGACGCCATGGTGAAAGACGCCCCCGACATGGTGTATGCCGGGCGCAAATTTCACAGCTTTGCCCGCGACGCGGTGCTGGTTGCGCATAACGCACCGTTCGATCTGTCGTTCTTTCACCGCTACGCGCCGAAAATCGGGGTGAAATTCGATCATCCAGTGCTGGACACCGTGCTGCTGTCTGCGGTGCTATTCGGGATCACCGAAGGGCATACGCTGGACGAGCTGGCCAAAAGGCTGGGCATCGAATTACTGGACAAACACCGGCACACCGCGATTGGCGATGCAATTGCCACACGCGACATATTCCTGCGGATGATCCCTATGCTAGAGGCACGCGGGCTGACCACCTTTGGCGCGGTCGTCAACGAAATCCGCAAGCACAAGCGCCTGCTGCCGGATATGAACGGCTAGCGGTGCGCGCGAAACAGCCAAATGCCATGGCGATCAAGACCGTCGTTCATGCTGTGCCCTCCCCGCTTTGGGGCCTTGCACACGGTCGCGCACTACGGCACCAAGCCTTATGACCCAAACGCTTTTATCATTCGGACACGGCTTTAGCGCAGATGCGCTCGCGCGGATATTGCTGCCACAGGGCTGGCGGATCATCGGCACGACTCGGTCAGAGGATAAGGCCGCCCGCCTGCACCAGGCGGGGATAGAGCCCCGAATCTGGCCTGGTGCGGACATGCGTCCGGCGCTTGATGCAGCCACCCATCTGCTGATCTCGGCCGCGCCGGACGAAAACGGCGACCCGGTGCTGGCACAGCTACAGGCCGAAATTGCCGCCCGTGCGGGCCAGTTCACATGGGTCGGTTATCTGTCCACAACAGGGGTCTACGGTGACCATGCCGGCGACTGGGTTGACGAAACGACCGCCCTGACGCCCGCCACAAAACGCGGCATCGCGCGGGTGCAGGCAGAGGCAGCTTGGGCCGCGATCCCCGATCTGCCACTGCACATCTTCCGGCTGGCCGGGATTTACGGGCCGGGGCGCGGCCCGTTCGCCAAAGTACGCGACGGCTCTGCGCGGCGGATCATCAAGCCGGGGCAGGTGTTCAGCCGCACCCATGTCGCCGATATCGCGCAGGTGCTGGCGGCATCCATCGCGCGGCCCAATCCGGGCGCTATCTACAATGTCTGTGACGATGATCCCGCCCCGCCTGAAGACGTGATCGGCTATGCCGCCGAACTGCTGGGCCTGCCGCTGCCCCCGGCACAGGATTTCGCCACCGCCGAGATGACACCGATGGCACGCAGCTTTTATGCCGAAAGCAAGAAGGTACGGAACGACCGGATCAAGGACGAACTGGGCGTGCGGCTGATCTATCCTGACTATCGCCGCGGCCTGCAGGCATTGCTGGCGCAGGAAGACGGTACCTGACCACTCAGGCGATCTCCGCATGGTTGATCTGCGTTATCGAGTCAGTGTTGTGAGAACCTGGAAAAAAATCACCCTATGGTAGAAACATGGGATCAAAATCTGCAATTTTTTTTGCCATGCTAAGCGCAGCCATAAGCAGTCCCACTTGCTGTTTTATGCTCGAACACTCATATGCAAGCAAGATTTTCACAAGGGTATGCCCATGAACTTGCGCGCCAGTACATCCGCCTTTCTTGACCGGCCTGCGGTGGGGCAGTTCATCTTTGACGTGATCGTCTTTAACGCGATCATCCTGGGGTTAGAGACGTCGGAGAGCATGATGGCGCAGGCGGGTGGGCTGATCCTGTTGCTCGACCAGATCTGCCTTGCGATCTTTGTGGCCGAACTTGCGGTCAAGCTTTTTGCCTATGGGCCACGGTTCTTTCGGGGCGGCTGGAACATCTTTGATTTCGTCATCGTCGGCATCTCGCTGGTGCCGGGCAATGGCGGGCTGTCGGTGCTGCGGGCCTTGCGGATCCTGCGGGTGCTGCGCGTCATTTCGGTGGTGCCATCGCTGCGCCGCGTCGTCGAAGGATTTGTCATCGCCCTGCCAGGCATGGGGTCGGTCTTCCTGCTGATGGGGATCGTGTTCTACATCGGTGCCGTCATGGCCACCAAACTGTTCGGCAACAGCTTTCCCGAGTGGTTCGGGACCTTGGGCGCATCGGGCTATTCGCTGTTCCAGATCATGACGCTGGAAAGCTGGTCGATGGGCATCGTCCGTCCGGTGATGGAAGTCTATCCCTATGCCTGGGCGTTTTTCATCCCATTCATCATGATGACGACTTTCGCGGTGGTGAACCTGCTGGTCGGTTTGATCGTCAATTCCATGCAGGACGCCCATGCCGAAGAAGGCAATGCTGCCACAGATGCCTATCGTGACGAGGTTTTGGCCAAGCTTGCCGCCATTGAACAGCGGCTGGATCAAGCGGGCAAGTGACCTGAACCGGACAGGCAAACCGCCCCGACGGGATCGGGTTTCAGTGCGGCCCGCCAACAGGCCCTGCTACTAGCACGCCACCACATATCGCAGGCGACGTATCACACAAGATAGGCCAGCCGGACCCCACCCCAATGGCGACCGTTGACCATGATCGGGGCCGAAACATCTTTCATCATCGCAAAGGTCCCGTTACCCATGTCCCGCCGATAAGCCTGCAGCAGGAACGGGCGCGTACTACGCCCAGCGGCCAACCCCACGCGGTCGTTAAAGATGCGGCGGTTGCGGCAATGGGCGGCGTTCCAATCGGGATCATCGGGGCGCTGTGGCTGGCTGAACTTGACGTTATGCGTGGGCAGATAGCCATCGGTATTGACCGCCGCGCAAAATACGACACGGTCCGAAAGCGCCAGCACCGGTTCCTGGAACGCGGGCAGCACGCGGTCGGTGAACCGCACACAGCGCACGACCACCTGCGCAGGGTTGCTGCCCGCAACAGGGCGATAATCGCGGTCGAAAAGATCGGCCAGCGCCACCTCTCCGCTTTGGACGGCCTGGTCGAACCGCGCGCTGATCTGCTGTGCCAGATCCTGCGCTGCGGTGATGTAGGGGGTGTCAATCGTTTCCAACCCGATCAACGCTGTCATCGCTGTCAGCGTTTCGGAACTATTCGTCAGATCGCGCATTTTCTCACGCGCGTTTGCAAGGCTTTGGTCAGATGCGGCGATCCCCTCCGACAAGTCATCGATGCCCGATTTCATCTGCACGATTTCCGTCGCGATGCTGGTCGAGGCACCGACGATATCGCGCTGCGTCGCGATTACCGACCCCATGACGCGCGGCATGTTTTCAACCAGAGTACTGACATCGTCGATCTGTGTCCGGATCACGCCCGCGCTGTCCAGCGCGCGAGCAGTTTCACCACGTAGTCCGGCCAGCTCACGATCAAGCGTGCTGATCGTGCTGGCGATTTCTTCGGTCGCCTCGCGCGTGGTCTGCGACAGGTCTTTCACCTCGCGCGCCAACACCATGAAACCACGTCCATGCGCCCCGGCGCGCGCCGCCTCGATCGCAGCATTCAGCGATAGCAGGTTCGTCTGGCGTGAAATTTCACCAATTTCGCCCGAAACGCGCGCCACGCTGGTCAATGTGTTCTGCAAACTTCCGAACTGGCCTGCGATATGTGTGACCATGTCGATCAAGGCCGCCACATCGGCCACCATCGATTGCAGTTTGCTGCCGCTTTCTTGCGCGTTTTCTTCGGCCTTGGCCGATATCGCCTGCGCCGCCTCGGCCGAGGTCAGGACGGCCTGTGCGCGGCTGGAAATATGATCAACCCGCTGCGCGAGTTCTATGCCAGTGCGCGATTGCTGCCCAACCTGTTGAGACGTATCGTCAACATGGCCTGACACCCTGGCGATATCGATAGAAAGATCACCCAAACGCCGCGCAAGATCTGCCATCAGCGCGTCGGATTTGTCTTGTTCAGGCATATCCTGTTGCAGATCTTTCATCATCGATTCCCGTGCTGGTGTGCCCCAACCTAGACAGAAACAGACAATGATTTGTTAAAACCCGCTTGTCTCAGGCACGTTTCTCCAGACGGGCGATGCCTAACGCCTCCAGCACTTTTGCCTCGATATGCGCAGCATTCATCCCCGCCACATCATACATCGCCTTGGGGCTGGCCTGATCAATGAACGTGTCAGGCAGCACCATGGACCGGAACCGCAGCCCGTGGTCAAAAACGCATTCATCCGCCAGCAATTGCGCGACATGGCTGCCAAAACCACCCACAGCCCCTTCTTCGACGGTGATCAGCGCGTCGTGACCGGCGGCCAGTTGCAGGATCAGGTCACGATCCAGCGGTTTGGCAAAACGGGCATCGGCGACGGTGGGTTTGATGCCCTTGGCTTCCAGCGCCTCGCAAGCCTTCATCACCTCGGACAGACGTGTGCCAAAGGACAGGATCGCGACTTGTGTGCCTTCGCGGATCATGCGGCCTTTGCCAATCTCCAGCGGGGCGGCGTTTTCGGGGATCTCGACCCCCTCACCTTCACCGCGCGGAAACCGGAACGCGATAGGGCCATCGTCATAGGCGGCGGCGGTGGCAACCATGCGAACAAGCTCTGCCTCGTCTGCCGCAGCCATCACCACGAACCCGGGCAAATTGGCCAGAAACGCCACATCGAACGACCCCGCATGGGTTGCACCATCCGCCCCCACCAGCCCCGCGCGGTCGATGGCGAAACGCACGGGAAGACGCTGGATCGCGACATCGTGGACGATCTGGTCATAGCCGCGCTGCAGAAAGGTCGAATAGATCGCACAGAACGGCCGCATCCCGCCAGCAGCCAGACCCGCGCTAAAGGTGACAGCATGTTGTTCGGCGATACCGACGTCAAAACACCGGCTGGCATAGCGTTCCATGAATTTCGACAGACCCGTGCCATCGGGCATGGCGGCAGTCACGGCACAGATGCGCGGATCGGCGGCCGCATGTTTCAGCAGGCTTTCGGCAAAGACGGATGTATAGCTGGGGGCATTGCTGGGGGCCTTGGCCTGTTTGCCAGTGACCAAGTCGAATTTGGCTGTGGCATGTCCCTTGTCGCTGGCGCGTTCGGCGGGGGCATAGCCCTTGCCTTTTTTCGTGATCGCATGGATCAGGATCGGGCCATCGGCGCGCGCCTTGACCGTGCGCAGGACGGACAACAATTGGTCCATGTCATGCCCGTCAATCGGGCCAACGTAGGAAAAGCCCAATTGCTCGAACAGCGTCCCGCCCACCGTCATATGCTTGAGCACATCCTTGGCCCGCTTGGCCCCTTCGCGAAACGGCTCGGGCAGCAGCGACACCGCGCCCTTGGCAGCGGCCTTGAATTCCTGAAACGGCGCACCGGCGTATAGCTGAGACAGATAGGACGACATGGCCCCCACAGGCGGAGCGATGGACATTTCATTGTCGTTCAGAATGACGATCAGACGCTTGCCCAGATGGCCCGCGTTGTTCATCGCCTCATAGGCCATGCCGGCCGAAATCGCGCCATCCCCGATGATGGCAATCGCATCGCCCGGATCACCGCCCAGATCACGCGCCACGGCAAAGCCCAGCGCCGCCGAAATCGACGTGCTGGAATGCGCGGCACCGAACGGGTCATAGGGGCTTTCGGACCGTTTGGTGAACCCCGACAAGCCGCCTTCGGTGCGGATCGTGCGAATGCGGTCGCGCCGGCCCGTCAAAATCTTGTGCGGATAGGATTGATGCGACACGTCCCAGATGATCTTGTCCTTGGGCGCATCGAACACGGCATGCAGGGCAACCGTCATCTCCACCACACCCAGCCCCGCCCCCAGATGCCCGCCTGTCACGGACACGGCGGCAATCGTTTCGGCGCGCAATTCATCTGCCAGCTTGCGCAACTGCGCATCCGACAGCGATTTCATATCGGCGGGGGTCTGGACACGGTCCAAAAGTGGGGTGTTGGGTTGGTCCGACATGGCGACCCTTCCTAATGCGTGCGCGCGGTCACAAAACGCGCGGCGTCCTTTAATGTTTCGGCATCATCGCCATAGCCAGATAGCGCATCACAAGCCTGCGTGACCAGATCCTCAGCGCGGCGTTTCGCCCCATCCAGCCCCAGAAGCGACACAAAGGTCGCCTTGCCCGCCGCCGCATCCTTGCCCACAGCCTTGCCGACAAGCACGGCGTCACCGGTCACATCCAGCACATCGTCAGCAATCTGAAAGGCAAGGCCCAGACAATCGCCATAAATGCGCAGGGCGGCCTGATCCGCCCGCACCATGCGCGGCCCGACAAGGGCAGCCCATGAGATCAGCGCACCGGTCTTGCCCGCCTGCAAGGCGATGATCTGGTCGAGCGTCAGCGGCACATCCGCCGTTTCCGCCGCGATATCCGCCGCCTGCCCGCCCACCATGCCGCGCACACCCGCCGCCTGCGCCAAGGTCAGCACCAGATCGACTTTGGCAGCGTCCGCACATTCGAGCCTGCCCAGCAATTCGAATGCCAGCGCCTGCAAGGCATCCCCTGCCAGCACGGCGGTCGCCTCATCCCAGCGTTTATGCACCGTGGGCTGGCCACGCCGCAGGTCGTCGTCATCCATGCAGGGCAGATCGTCATGGATCAGCGAATAGGCGTGAATACATTCGATCGCCGCCGCCGCATGGGCCGCGCCCTGCGGCGAGACACCATGCAGGCGGGCGGTCTCGAGCGCCAAAAAGGCGCGCAAGGCCTTGCCGCCCTTTGCTGCATAGATCATTGCCTCCGGCACAGGCCCGACAAGACCAGCAAGCTCTGCCTCTATCGTCTCTGTCGCGATCCTTGCAGCCTGCGCCAAAGCGTCAGGCAGCGGTCGCCGGGCAAGCAGATCAGCCATCCAGCGCCGCTGTGCCGGTGGGCTGGCCAGTCTCGCCCAGGGTGATGCGGGCAACCTTTTCCTCGGCTTCTTTCAACTTTGCTTCGCAGCGGGCCTTCAGCGCCGCACCCCGTTCGTAAAGCGCGATGGACTGGTCAAGCGCCACATCACCGCGCTCCAACTGGCCCACGACCGTTTCCAATTCCTTGATAGCGTCTTCGAAACTCATCTGGTCAACGTCGGTCATCGGCCTCTTTCCTCCAAAATCCTGACATGGGCTGCCGCGGATGCGCCCAGCGCCGGCAGGTCATACCCGCCTTCCAGTGCCGACACCACCCTGCCGTGGCAATGGCTGTCCGCCAGATCGCATAGGCGCGCGGTCACCCATGCAAAATCATCCTCGGTCAGTTCCAACCCCGCCAACGGATCATCGCGATGCGCATCGAACCCCGCCGAAATCAGGATTAACTCTGGCGCAAAGGCATCGACACGGGGCAGCACGACGCGGTCCATCAGGTCGCGAAAGGTCCTTGATCCAGTGCCGGCAGGCAAAGGCACGTTCAACACATTGCCAACGCCGGTGTCATGCGCCGCCCCCGTGCCGGGATAAAGCGGTGACTGATGCGTCGAACAGAACAGGATGCGCGGATCATCCTCGACCAGATCCTGCGTGCCATTGCCGTGATGCACGTCGAAATCCACGATGGCAACGCGGGCCAGCCCGTGATGGTCCAGCGCATGTTTCGCCCCGACCGCGACATTGCCAAAAAAACAAAACCCCATCGCCACATCGCGCTCGGCATGATGACCCGGCGGGCGCACGGCAGCAAAGGCATTGGTGGCCTCGCCCGCCATCACCAGATCGACCGCCCGTACAACAGCCCCCGCCGCGCGGTAAGCCGCCGCCAGCGTGCCGGGCGACATGTGCGTATCGGCATCCAGCGCGCGCCAGCCTGTTTCGGGTGCTGCAGCATGCAAAGCATCCAGATGCGCCTGTGGATGCGCGCGCAGCAGATCATCCTGCGCCGCCAGTGGCGCCTTGACGCGCAAAAGATCCATGCCGTCCAGCGCCCCCAGCACGGCATCAAGCCGCGCCACCTGTTCGGGATGGCCAGGCGGCGTCACATGCAGATGGCAATCATCGTGAAAGATCAGCGCAGTTGTCATGCTCCCAAAGAACCCAATTCCATGCGAAACCTCAACCGCCTTCTTATTTCCAAAAATACTCCCCGCGCGGAGCGCATCAAAGTCTACTCCGGTGCCAGCATATACCCTTCACCGCGGACAGTTTGCAGGAACCGCGGCTGTTTGGGATCAATTTCGATCTTGCGGCGCAGGCGGGTGATCTGGACATCGACTGCACGTTCCTGGGTCTGACCGCCGGATCGGCTCAATTCCTCGACCAGCTTGGTGCGGGTGACAGGCTCTCCCGGACGGCCCGAGAATATGCGCATCAGCTGACTTTCGGTCGCGGTCAGCCGGACGAGGTTTGCGCCGTGCCACATTTCACCACGTTCGATGTCATAGCGCACAGGCCCCATATGCAGCACCTTGGGCAAAATCGCGACGGGTTCGGCAGCAGGAACACGGCGCAGGATCGCGTTGATCCGCAACAACAACTCCTTAGGCTCGAACGGCTTGACCAGATAATCATCCGCTCCCGCTTCCAGCCCGGTGATCCGGTCCATGGTTTCGCCCCTTGCGGTCAGCAGCATGATCGGCGTCGTGATCGTCCGGCGCAAATCACGGCATAGCGCAACCCCGCCCTCGCCAGACATCATTACATCCAGCACGATCAGATCAAATTCCAGCCCGGCCAACACACGGCGGGCATGGGCGGCATCACGCGCAGTTGTCACCAAAAATCCTGCGCGCATCAGGAATTTCTGCAACAGGCTGCGGATGCGGGCATCGTCATCGACGATCAACAGATGGGCATCGTCAGCACTCATTCAGGTTTGTCCTTCATCGCCTCGTAATGCTGGCGCGCCTCTGGGTCCATCATCGCCTCCAGCACCTGCCGGAAACCGACCACGGCGGCAGGTCCGGCCGCGCGATAGGCGGCGCGCATCCGGTCGCGCTGGGCGTCAGACAAGGCGCGTTCCAGCACCGCACCAGCGGGTGTCAGGTGCAGATGGCGTTCGCGTTTATCCTTTTGGCCGACGCTGCTGATGACCAGACCGTCCTCGATCAGGCTGCGCAACACACGATTAAGCGATTGTTTTGTAACACCAAGTATCGACAACAGGTTGTTGACTGTGGTGCCGGGGCTGCGGTGGATGAAATGCAGCGCCCGGTGATGAGCGCGGCCATAGGATTTCTGCGCAAGGATACGGTCGGGATCAGCCGTGAAGCCGCGATAGGCGAAAAACATCGCCTCGATCCCCTTGCGCAACTGTTCATCCGTCAGGAACAGCAGGTTTTGTCCCATCTGGGGTCGCGCGCCTTCGGCCATCCTGTCCTCCCTTGTTACCCGTCCGACAATACGTCAGCTTTATTGACATTCCAAGAATCAACTGTTAGCGATTTGGGGAAATTGCGCAACATTATATCCGAAACGGACCTTGTTGCGACATAATTGCAAAGTGTGGAGGAACCATGGCAGGCGCATATGACGACAGAGACGGCAAGATCTGGCTGGACGGCAAACTTGTGGAATGGCGCGATGCCAATGTGCATATCCTGACCCATGCGATGCACTATGCCTCTTCGGTGTTTGAAGGTGAACGCTGCTACAACGGCAAGATTTTCAAATCTCGCGCACATTCAGAACGGCTGATCAAATCCGGCCAACTGATCGATTTCCAGATCCCGTTTTCAGTGGATGAAATCGAGGCCGCCAAGCAGGCCGCCCTTGATGCCAACGGCCTGAAAGACGCCTATGTCCGCCCCATCGCCTGGCGCGGCTCGGGCGAGGATATGGGCGTGGCTGCCGCGCGCAACCCCGTGCATCTGGCGGTCGCGGTCTGGGAATGGGGCAATTATTACGGCGACGCGAAAACCCGTGGTGCCAAGCTCGACATCGCAAAATGGAAACGCCCCAGCCCCGAAACCGCACCCAGCCAGGCCAAGGCGGCCGGTCTTTATATGATCGCCACCATGTCCAAACACGCCGCCGAAGCCAAAGGCTGTTCGGATGCCATGATGTTCGATTATCGCGGCTATGTGGCAGAGGCGACAGGCGCCAACCTGTTCTTTGTCAAGGATGGCGAGGTGCATACACCCGCTGCCGATGCGTTCCTGAACGGGATCACCCGCCAGACCGTGATCGGCATGCTGCGCGACAAGGGTATCACCGTGCATGAACGTGTGATCATGCCGGACGAACTGGAAGGCTTCCAGCAATGCTGGCTGACCGGCACTGCGGCCGAGGTTACGCCGGTGGGCCAGATCGGCGATTATAATTTCGAGGTCGGCGCACTGACCCGTGACATTTCGGCGGATTACGAAAAGCTAGTCCGCGCTTAGGCAGACAAGGCAAAGGGCGCCATACGGCGCCCTTTGTCACATCTAGCGCTGCCAGACCGGCGTTTCTTGCTGACGGGCGATCCGCACAAATTCAGTCGCGCGGCGCTCGGAGACATGGCCGCGAGGCCGCTTTTGCAGATCAAGGCTGGCGCGCCGTGGCAAAGCATCCTTTTTCATGCCGATGGCCCGCTGCAATTCGTTGTCGGACCCTGATTTCGCGCGATCAAGTGGATGTTTCATCGACTCCTCCTTTTCGGTTGCGGACTTCCACGATAGCACAAAAGCGGGCTTTGTTCCCGCCCTTTCTGCCCCAGGGTTAACTTCCCATGTTGCCCGTTGCCTTACGCTGCTGCGCGCGTTGCAGGCCCAGCTTGCGTTCGCGCCAGATGATCAGCACACCGGCAAGGATGACAATCCCTGCCCCGACTAGCATCGTGCCGGTCGGGACTTCGTCAAAGATGAAATAGCCGATGGCCAACGCCAGAATCATCGAGGTGTAGTCAAAAGGGGCCACCAGCGACGCGTCGGCAAAGCGGTAGCTGGAGGTCAGGAAAATCTGCCCGACCCCACCCAACAGCCCCACCATGACCAAGAGTGCCGCGATGGTCCATGTGGGGGTGACCCAGCCCCAGGGAATTGTCAGCAACGCCAGCAAGGATGACGTGACAGTGAACCACAACACGATGGCCGCGGTTGTTTCAGTGGCCACCAATTTGCGCACGAAAACCTGCGCCAAGGCCGTCAGCACCGCCCCCATCAGCACGACAACCGCACCCAGCGTTTCGGCCGTGTTCAGCGACGCGCCCACCGACAGGCGCGGCGACAGCACGACCAGCACGCCAATCATGCCCAGCGCCACGGCCGACAGGCGAAAGGCGCGCACATCCTCGTTCAGGAACATCGCGGCAAAGATCACAACCAGCAGCGGGGCGGCATAGCCAATCGCCGTGACTTCGGGCAAGGGCAGCAGGCCCAGACCGGCGAACCCCAGCCCCATGGCCGAGGTGCCAACCAGACCGCGCCAGAAATGGCCCATGGTATTCGTGGTTTTCCAGCCGTGCCGCAATTCACCGCGCAGGGCCAGCCAGCCAAAAATGATCGGCAAGGCAAAAAAGGACCGAAAAAACACCGCCTGCCCCGGTGGCACTGTTTCCGACGCGGCCTTGATCAGCCCGGCCATCGCCATGAACATGCAGACCGACACGACCTTGAAGACAATTCCCTTAAGCGGCTGCATGGTGTTCCCCTTTTCGTCGTGACACTATGGCGGCGCATTGACACAATGAAGCCCTTTTCGCTTGCTTCTCGCTCCGGCTCAGTTACCGCTTACGAAACGACACAAGAAGAACAACATGAGCAGAACCGAAGACCAGCCTTCCACCATGACCGCGCGCGACTGGGTGCATATCCTTGCGCAATACCGCGAGCCTAGCAACTGGCGCAGCAGCTTTGAATTGGCAGTCAGCCTGATCCCGTTCATCCTGTTATGGGTGCTTGCCGTCTGGGTATCACAATTCAGCTATTTGGGTGCTTTGCTGATCTCGGCGCTGAACGGGCTGTTCCTGCTGCGGTTGTTCTGCATCCAGCATGATTGCGGGCATGGGTCTTTTTTTGGCAACCGCACTGTCAGCGACTGGATCGGGCGGGCCTTGGGTGTTGTCACACTGACGCCCTATGATGTTTGGCGACGGACCCATTCGATCCACCACAGCCACGCGGGCGATCTGGACCAGCGCGGCATCGGCGACGTGATGACCCTGACGGTCGAGGAATACCACCAGCGCACGCCGTTCGGGCGTTTTCTGTACCGCGCCTACCGGCATCCTTTAGTGATGTTCGGCCTTGGGCCAACCTATATCTTCTTTCTGCAAAACCGCATGCCGCATGGCCGGATGCAGCGCGAAAGCAAATATTGGGTCAGCGCCATGGGAACCAATCTTGCCGTTGCGGTTCTTTTGACAGTGATCGGCTATGTCGGCGGGTTCGCGGCGCTGTTTCTGGTGTTCCTGCCCACGACATTGATCGCCGCGTCGATCGGGGTATGGCTGTTCTACGTGCAGCACCAGTTCGAGACAACACATTGGGACAATGCCGATGACTGGCAATTGCACGATGCAGCCCTGCACGGCAGTTCGCATTACGACCTGCCCCCGATCCTGCGCTGGTTTACCGCCAATATTGGCATTCACCATGTGCATCATCTATATAGCCGCATCCCGTTCTATCGTCTGACCGAGGTGCTGCGCGACCATCAGGAACTTGTTGAATGCAGCCGCATGACTCTGCTGCAAAGCCTCAAATGCGCAAGTCTTGATCTCTGGGATGAAAAATCACGGCGGCTGGTGTCCTTTGCCGCCGCGCGCCGCGCAGGCGCCTGAACATCAGCCTCGGGGTAGTCAGGCAGATGGGTCAAGGGAATCAATCTGCCCTCTGAAGCCGCAAAACAGCCCAGCGCGCGGCATCGGCCACGGTTGCATCCGGATCATCAACCAGATGCGACAGGTGTGCCACCATCGCCGGATCACCGGAATTGCCTAGCGCATAGGCGACATTGCGCACGAAACGGTCCCGCCCGATCCGCTTGATCGGCGATCCGGCGAAACGGGCGCGAAAGGCGGCATCGTCCAGCTGCGCCAGCTCCGCAAGCGGCGGCGCCAACAGATCATCGCGCGCGGCAAGCCGTGCATCACGGCCCGATGCTGCAAACTTGTTCCACGGACAGACCGCCAGGCAATCATCGCAGCCATAGATGCGGTTGCCCATCAGGCCGCGCAGGTCGGGGTCCACCGGCCCCTTATGTTCGATGGTCAGGTAGGAAATGCAGCGCCGCGCATCCAATTGGTAAGCTGCAGGAAAGGCCTGCGTCGGACAAATATCCAGACAGGCGGTGCAGGACCCGCAATGGCTGATTTCGGGAGTGTCAGGCTCCAACGCAACGGTGGTAAAAATCGCGCCCAGAAACACCCAATTGCCCAGATCACGGCCAAGCAGGTTGGTATGCTTGCCCTGCCACCCCAGCCCTGCCGCCTGCGCCAGCGGCTTTTCCATCACGGGGGCTGTATCCACGAATACCTTGATTTCGGCCCCCGGCACCTGGTCGATCAACCAGCGGCCCACGACCTTCAGGCGCTTCTTGACGACATCGTGGTAATCGCGCCCTTGGGCATAGACGCTAATCGCGGCGCGGTCTCGTTCGTCCAGCACGGCAAGCGGATCATGGTCTGGCGTATAAACCTCGGCCAGCATGATGACCGACCGCGCCTCGGGCCAAAGCGCCGTGGGATCGCCGCGCCACTGCATCCGGTCTGCCATCCACGCCATCTGGCCATGGCGGCCGTCAGCCACAAAGGCGGCCAGGCGTTCGGCCATCTGGGGCACCGCATCGGGACGGCAGACACCCACTTTGCCGAAACCCGCGTCACGCGCAAAGGCTGTCAGGCGATCCTTCATCCCTCTTCCGAGCCTAAATATCCCGGGGGGATTGCCCCGACAGGGGCAAGGGGGCAGAGCCCCTTGTTAAAAATCCAAATCGGCATAGTGCGCTGCGGGCTGAAAGCCCGGCACCTCATCAGCCAGCAAAGACCGGAACGCCGGTCGCGACTTGATCTTGGCATACCAATCCTTGACGACCTCATGCCGGTTCCAATCAACATCACTGGTGTAATCAAGACAGGACAGATGTGCCGCCCCTGCAAAGTCCGCCAGCGTCATGTCATTGCCTGCGAGCCAGCGGCGGTGTTCCAGCAGATGCGCCATGTAATCCAGATGGAACTTGATCGCGCGCGCACCCGCTTTGACATTGGCGCTGTCGGGATAGCCGCGCGCCATCACCTTGCGATAAACGCGTTCGCCCGTCAGCTTGAATGTGACCTCATGATAGAACTTGTCATCAAACCAACCGACCAAGCGACGCACCTCATATCGGCCTTCTGCGTCACGCGGCATCAGTGGCGGCGTGGGGTACATTTCTTCAAGGTACTCACAGATCGCCGTACTTTCCGGCATCAAACGCCCGTTCATCTTGAGAACCGGCACCTTGGCGGCAGGGTTGCGGCGCAGGAATTCGGGGCTTTGCTCCCAATAGCGTTCATCGACCAGACCGACCTCTATCTTCTTTTCGGCAAGGCAAAGCCGGACTTTGCGCGAAAACGGCGACAGCGGATAATGGTAGAGCGTGTTCATGGCAAACCTGACTTGGACAATGGCACTTCCATGCCGCAACGGATCGCGGGGTTCAATGCCTGCCTCATCTTTCAAAGCAGGCCGCGCGGCCATCCGCCGCGATGGTGTCGGCGCCCTGTATGATCTGGGCGGTCCGGTTCCGGGTGAAACTGCTGGGGTTAGACGCTGACCGCTCCTTAGGCGCAGGCAGGATCGCGGCCAAACGTGCCGCCTGTGTCGCGGTTAGATCGGCGGCATCGACGCCGAAATAATGCCGCGCTGCGGCCTGGACGCCAAACACGCCCGTGTCGAACTCCGCCACGTTGAGATAGATTTCAAGGATGCGCCGCTTGCTCCACAAAACTTCGATCACGGGTGTCCAGACGGCCTCAATGGATTTGCGGGCCCAGGACCGACCATGCCACAAAAACAAGTTCTTGACGACCTGCTGGCTAATGGTCGATGCACCGCCCCGCCCGTTTTCCATCGCATCACGGATCGCATTCACGTCCAGCCCCCAATGCAGGCAGAAATTCGCATCTTCGGCTGCAACGGCGGACCGGGCCATGACAGGCGCGATCCGGTCCATCGGCACCCAATCCTGCTGCACCCCGCCCAGCCTGCGGCCCTCGGACAGCATATAGGCATTGGTTGGAGGATTGATCAGCGCATAAAGCAAGGTCCAGACCAGAACAAAGCCCACAATCCCCGCGCCACCCCAGACCAGCACGCGCCGCATAGCGCGTAACGCCCGGTGCCAAAGGCCCGGTATCGTTGTCGCCGTGTCGCGCGTGGATTTACGCGCACGCCGTTTGGTGGGTTTGGGGGTGTCTGCCATCGCCCTGTATAGCCACAAGCCGACAGGCCGGGTCAAGCAAAGGGCGCGCCCCGCGACTGAATTCAGCGCGGGGCGTTGCTATTACTCTGCCGGAATCGCAGTTTGCGCGATTGTCAGCGGATGCTTGAGATGGATCAGCATTTCTTTCGGACAGACCTGCACGAAATGCGCCTTTTCCAGATCCCAATGTTGCAGGATATCCGCAGCCTTGCGACTGCCGGTTTCCTTGGCGTGTCGTTCGATCAGGCCCTTCAACTGGTCATGCCAATGCGCGACCGTCACGGGGCAAGTGACCAGCGATTCCATGTTGATCAGCGGGGCCGACATACCCTTGGGATTGTAAAGATAGGCCATCCCGCCGGTCATGCCAGCACCAAAGTTGGCGCCGATGCTGCCAAGGATCACCGCGACACCGCCGGTCATATATTCGCAGCCATTGGTGCCGCAACCTTCGATCACGACATGCGCGCCGGAATTGCGCACGGCGAACCTTTCACCCGCACGGCCAGCGGCAAACAGATAGCCCGCCGTTGCACCATATAGCACGGTATTGCCGATGATCGTGTTTTCGGACGCGACCAGCGGGCTGATCATCGGCGGACGCACGACGATGGTGCCGCCTGACAGGCCCTTGCCGACGTAGTCATTGGCGTCGCCCGATACTTCGAGCTTCAGCCCCGGTGCTGCAAAGGCCCCCAAGGATTGCCCCGCCGATCCGCGCAGTTTCACCGTCAGATGGTCGGGTTGCAGCGCGTTGCGCATCCCGAATTTCTGCACGATATGGCTGGATGTGCGGGTGCCGATGCTGCGCAACGTATTCTGCACCGCGTAATCCAGCTGCATCTTTTCGCCATCGTTCAGGAAACGTGCGGCATCCTGCACGATCTGCGCATCCAGCGTGTCATCGACCTTTGTGCGCGCGCGGTGGCGGTCATAACGGATCTTATGCGCGCCATCGACAGTGATCAGCAGCGGGTTCAGGTCCAGATCATCCAGATGCGCCGAACCGCGCGAAACCTGCGTCAGCAGATCAGCGCGGCCGATCACATCATCAAGGCTGCGCGCCCCGATGCTGGCCAGAATCTCGCGCACTTCGGTCGCATAGAAGGTGATCAGGTTCACCACCTTTTCGGCATTGCCGGTGAACTTTGCGCGCAGGGCGTCGTCCTGCGTACACACGCCGACAGGGCAGGTGTTCGACTGGCACTGGCGCACCATGATGCAACCCATTGCGATCAGGGCAGCGGTGCCGATGCCGTATTCTTCGGCCCCCAGCATCGCGGCCATGACGATATCGCGCCCCGTGCGCAGACCGCCATCGGTGCGCAGGGTGATGCGGTCACGCAGGTTGTTCATCGCCAGCACCTGATGCGCCTCTGTCAGGCCCATTTCCCACGGAAGGCCCGCATATTTGATCGACGTGCCCGGCGATGCGCCCGTGCCGCCGTTGTGACCCGAAATCAGGATCACATCGGCCTTGGCTTTGGCCACGCCCGCCGCAATCGTGCCGACGCCGGACGATGCGACGAGCTTCACTGTTACCTTGGCGCGCGGGTTGATCTGCTTGAGGTCATAGATCAGCTGCGCCAGATCCTCGATGGAATAGATATCGTGATGCGGTGGCGGTGAAATCAGCGTCACGCCTTTGGTCGAATGGCGCAGGCGCGCGATCAGCTCGGTCACTTTCATGCCGGGCAATTGCCCGCCTTCACCGGGTTTGGCCCCTTGGGCGACCTTGATTTCCAGTTCCTCGCAAGCGTTCAGATATTCAGCCGTCACACCGAACCGGCCCGATGCCACCTGCTTGATCTTGGCGGATGGATTGTCGCCATTAGGTTCCGGCACGAAATGCGCTGGGTCTTCGCCGCCTTCGCCGCTGTCGGATTTCGCACCGATGCGGTTCATCGCGACGTTCAGCGTCTTGTGCGCCTCGGGCGACAAAGCACCCAAGGACATGCCGGGCGTCACGAACCGTTTGCGGATCGCGGTGATGCTTTCGACCTCTTCGATTGGCACTGGCGCGCCCAAAGGCTTGATCGCCAGCAGATCACGCAGATGGATCGGCGGGTTGGCCTGCATCGATTTGGAATATTGCTGCCAAAGCGCATAGGACGCGTTGTTGCAGGCCGCCTGCAGCATATGCATCGTCTGCGCTTGCCAAGCGTGCTTTTCACCCGACCGGCGCGCCTTGTAGAACCCGCCGATGGGCAACACGTCGGTGCCGCCTTTCCAGCCCTTGGCGTGGACTTCTTCGGCCTTGGCCTGAATCCCCGTTGTGCCGATGCCGGAAATGCGGCTGTGCATGCCGGGGAAATATTCGGCGACCATGGCGCGGGACAGGCCCACAGCCTCGAAGTTCAGACCACCGCGATAGGAGGATAGGACCGAAATACCCATCTTGGACATGATTTTCAGCAGACCCGCATCAACAGCCGCGCGATAGCGGCGCACGGCCTCGGTCAGGGTGCCGTCGATCAAGCCGCGGCGCAGACGGTCGGCAATCGAATCCTGCGCCAGATAAGCGTTGACGGTGGTCGCGCCACAGCCGATCAGCACCGCGAAATAGTGCGGGTCGATACATTCCGCCGACCGGACATTGACCGAACAGAAAGTGCGCAGGCCCTTGCCCGTCAGCCCCGAATGGACGGCAGATGTCGCAAGGATCATCGGCATCGCCACACGGTCAGCCGATTGGTGCTGATCAGTCAGCACCAGATGGCCGGCACCGGAGCGGACGGCATCTTCAGCCTCGGCCCTGATGCGTTGCAGGCCCGCGTTCAAAGCACCGCGCCCCGCCGCGAAGGTGCAGTCGATAAAGGCCACGTTATCACCAAACAGGCGTACCATTTCGTCAAATTCGGCATTGGCAATGAACGGGCTATCCAGCACGAGGATTTCGGTCTGCGACGAATCCTCGTCCAGCACGTTCTTGAGGTTGCCGAACCGCGTTTTCAGGCTCATCACGCGGCTTTCGCGCAAGCTGTCAATTGGCGGGTTGGTGACCTGGCTGAAATTCTGGCGAAAGAAATGCGACAGCGGGCGGTAGGTCGTGGACAGCACGGCAGACGGCGTATCATCACCCATCGAGGCGATCATTTCCTTGCCATCTTCGGCCATGGGGGCCAGCACCTGTTCTAGTTCTTCGATGGAATAGCCCGCCGCGACCTGCCGCTTGCGCAGCTCTGCCCCGTCAAACATCGCCTTTTCGGGCATGTCGCGCATCAGGTTGTTCAGGTCCACGACCTTCTCCACCCAATCGCTGAATGGCTGGGCCGCGGCCAGTTTGTCCTTGAGCTCGCGGTCGCGGTAAAGCCGCCCTTCGAGCATATCGACAGCGATCATCTGCCCGGGGCCAAGCGCGCCTTTTTCGATGACGGTTGCTTCGTCCACGGGAACCATGCCCATCTCGGAGCCCGCCACCAACAGGCCATCACCAGTGACGACATAGCGCAAAGGACGCAGACCGTTGCGGTCAAGCCCGCCACAGACCCAGCGACCATCCGTCATGGCAAGGGCGGCGGGGCCGTCCCAAGGTTCCATCACGGCGTTGCAATAGCCGTACATATCCTGCCAGGCCTGCGGCATTTCCACGGCCTGTTGCGACCATGCCTCTGGCACCAGCATGGTTTTTGCCATCGGCGCGTTGCGGCCTGCACGGACCAGCACCTCGAACACCGAATCCAAGGCGGCGGAATCGGACGCACCCGACGGGATGATCGGCTTGATATCCTCGGCCTTGTCACCGAAAGCGCCCGACGCCATGCGGATTTCATGGCTTTTCATCCAGTTGACGTTGCCCTTAAGCGTGTTGATCTCGCCGTTATGGGCGAGCATGCGGAACGGCTGCGCCAGCGACCATTGCGGGAATGTATTGGTCGAATAGCGCTGGTGATAGATCGCAAAAGCGGATTCGAACCGCGCATCCATCAGGTCCGGATAAAACTCGGCCACCTGTTCGGCCAGCATCATGCCCTTATAGATCACCGACCGGCAGGACAACGAACACAGATAGATGCCCGCGATCTGCGCGGCAGCCGCAGCTTTTTCGATGCGGCGGCGGATGATGTACAGCTCGCGCTCGAATTCTTCCTCGGTCATGTCCTTTTCGCAGCGGATCAGGATCTGTTCGATCTCTGGCCGTGTGGCATTGGCCTTGTCGCCCAGAACTTCGGTATTCACGGGGACATGGCGCCAGCCATAGATATAATGACCCATGCGCAGGACTTCGGATTCGACAATCGTGCGGCAGCGTTCCTGTGCGCCAAAATCGGTGCGGGGCAGAAACACCTGACCGACCGCGATCATCTTGTCGTCATCGGGTTCATGGCCAGTGCGGCGGACCTGATCGTAAAAAAACGGGACGGGGATCTGCAGATGGATACCCGCGCCATCGCCGGTCTTGCCATCGGCATCGACGGCGCCACGGTGCCAGATCGCTTTCAGCGCATTGATGCCCTTGTCGACAACATCACGCGACGGGGTGCCATCGATGGCCACAACCAGACCAACACCGCAGGAGGCGTGTTCGTCGTCATCGCGGTACATGCCGTTTTCGGCCATCCATTTGCGCTTGGCTTCTTCGGCCGCCACCCAGGTCTGGTCATAGGTTGTCATCATAATCTCCTTCGATGGGTCGGCACCGCTTGCGCGGCCGAGAATATTTGGCAGGGGCGCAGTGTTACGGCCGGAACCCGGATTCAATCACATTGCATTCGTAACGAGGCTGGTCGGTGAAAAACCCGGCCTCACTGGGATAGATGAATTCGACGGGCGAAGAATCCGTGACCTGATCGGGTGTTGCATCTTCCCACCCCTCACCCAGAAAAAATAAACGATGCGTTTCGCTGACATATTGGCGACCGGACCCTGCGTAAGTCTCGGTCCCATCAGCATCAGTTGTCCGGCCCTGGAATTCCGTCACTAGCAGCGTTTCACCGTCGATGACGACTGTTTCACCGGTCAGCATGTCAAAACCGACATGCCGTTCGGTGCCTGCATCAGTGTCCAGCGTGAAATCCCAAGTATCAACTTGTGCTGCGAACAATTCGTCCAAAGAGGCCGGATCGGGCGCAGGCACCTGCAACATTTCGGTGCCGGATATCTTGTAGCTTTCCAGCCACTGGAACTGGTCATCAACGCGCTGCACGCTGAACACGCCGGCCTGCCCGATAAGGGCCAGCCATTGATCACCAGCGGGGTCCGCATCACAGGTCCAGACATTGACCATGACGCAATTGCGGTGCTGCACGGTCAGTTTGCCGGTGCAGCCCTGCGGCGGCGCAAAGCTTTGCTGCGCCGCGACCGGCGCCGCGACCGTCAGCGCGATCAGGGTCAAAAGCAGCTTGTTCATCATTCTGCCGCGACCGATGCGGATTGGCCCAGATAATCAAGGATCGCGGTTGCCGCATCGCGCCCGTCACGGATCGCCCAGACGACCAGCGACGCGCCGCGGACGATATCGCCGGCGGCATAGACACCGTCCAGAGATGTCTTGCCGGTGGTGAAATCCGCCTTGATCGTGCCCCAGCGGGTCACGGCCAGTTCCGGCACGCCCCACAGGGTGGGAACATCCTCTGGCTCAAAGCCCAGCGCCTTGACGACCAGATCGGCCTCTTCGATGTAATCGGCACCGGCGATGACCTCTGGCATCTGGCGGCCCGTCGCATCGGGCGCGCCAAGGCGCATTTTCTGCACCTTCACGCCGGATACGGCATCACCTTCAAACCCAAGCGGTGCAGACAACCAAACAAATTCGACGCCTTCTTCTTCGGCATTGGCGACTTCGCGTTGCGATCCGGGCATGTTGGCACGGTCACGGCGATACAGGCATTTGACGCTTTCGGCACCCTGCCGGATTGCGGTGCGCACACAATCCATCGCCGTGTCGCCACCGCCAATGACGACGACACGCTTGCCTGCAGCATTCAGCGCGCCGCTGTCGTATTCCGGCACCTCATCGCCAAAGGATTTGCGGTTGCTGGCCGTCAGGTAATCAAGGGCGTTCACGATTCCTTCAGCGCTGGAATCGGGCAGATCACGGGTCTTGTAGACGCCGGTGGCGATCAGCACGGCATCATGCTTGCCGCGGATGGCGTCAAAGGACAAATCCTCGCCCACGTTGCAATTCAGCACGAATTGCACGCCGCCATCCTCGAGCTGCGCCATGCGCTGCATCACGATGTCTTTTTCAAGTTTGAAGCCGGGGATGCCATAGGTCATCAATCCGCCGCCACGGTCATAACGGTCATAGACCGTGACCTGCACGCCCTGACGGCGCAGCATATCCGCCGCGGCCAAACCACCGGGGCCAGCACCGATGATGCCCACGCTTTCGGCGCGTTCGGCATAGGGGCGGATCGGCTGCACCCAGCCGTTTTCGAACGCCATATCGGTGATGTATTTTTCTACCGACCCGATCGTGACCGTGCCATGGCCGGATTGTTCGATCACGCAATTGCCTTCGCACAGACGGTCCTGTGGACAAATACGGCCACAAATCTCGGGAAAGGTGTTGGTAGCCTGCGAAATCTCATAGGCTTCCTGCAACCGGCCTTCGGCGGTCAGGCGCAGCCAGTCGGGAATATTGTTGTGCAGCGGGCAATGGGTCTGGCAATAGGGCACGCCGCATTGCGAACAGCGGCTGGCCTGTTCAGCAGCCTTGTCACGCGCATATTCGGCATAGATTTCGTTGAAATCCTGCTTACGCAAATCAGGTGGCCGTTTTTCGGGCATGTCCCGGTGAACGGTGGTGAATTTCAACATCTTTTGGCCAGCCATTGCCGTCCTCCCATCCAAGCGCAAACTTGGTTCTAGTGCGGGGGTAAAGAAATGAAAAGGCAGTATTGCTGACCTATATTAAAGTATTTTGACAAAGATGGCGTCAACGCCTGAATTTTTGCCCCATATTAGGTACCATATGCGACCTATATCTTTGCTTCCCTCAGATTTTCCTGCGGCTAGGGTGCAGAGAACGAATCACCAGGGCGGCTTTTATGACGATGTTCCACCTTCTGCTGGTCGCGCTGATCCAGGGCGCGACCGAGTTTTTACCGGTTTCGTCGTCAGGCCATCTGATCCTGCTGCCAAGTCTGACGGGCTTGGCCGATCAGGGGCTGATCATCGACGTGGCGGCGCATCTGGGCACGCTGACGGCGGTGATCGTCTATTTCTGGGCGGACGTGCGGCTGGCGCTGGCCGGAACCCTGCGCCTTTTGCGGGGCAAGATCGACACCCAAGGCGCGTTTCTGGCGTTGTGCCTGCTGATCGCGACGATCCCTGTCATCATCGCGGGGTTAATCCTGAAAGTCACCGGACTGGCCGACGCAATGCGCGGGATCGCGGTGATCGGATGGGCGATGCTGCTGTTCGGGATCGTGCTCTATATCGCCGACCAGAAAGGGGAGACGGTCAAGACCGCCGAACGCTGGACACTGAAAGATGCGGCGATCATGGGGCTGTGGCAGGCGGTGGCGTTGATCCCCGGCACGTCACGGTCCGGCATCACGATCACGGCAGCGCGGATGCTGGGCTATGCCCGCACCGATGCGGCACGGCTGTCAATGTTGATGTCGATCCCGACAATCATCGCCTCTGGCGCGTTGTTAAGCCTGGATGTCGCAGGCACTGCCACGGTGGCCGACCTGCGCGACATTGCCATCGTCGCTGTCATGTCGGGCTTTGCCGCTTGGGCGGCACTGGCAATCATGCTGCGGCTGCTGCGCAGCGTCAGTTATACGCCTTACGTCATTTATCGGATCGGCCTTGGGATCGTGCTGCTGGTGATCGCCTATCGTTAGGACCGCAGGTTTTTGGCCGATTCCTTGATCGCGTCATATTGGCCCGACGGGCGGAACCGCCACAGGTAATCGGGCAGGACAGCCATCATCGCAGTGGGCGTGATGCCCAGATCGGCAAAACCCTTGGCCCCGTCGCTGACGACATTATCCACGGCAAGATTGGCGACCTGATCGCGCGTGACCGGTGGCGTCACAAGACCCAGCGACACAACACGCAGAATGTTGAACCCGCCCGCCATGATCCGCGCAGCCCAGAACGGCATATTCAGGATCATCCGGCGGCGGCGCACCACAGCCAGCATCGTCTGCATCAATTCACGGAAGGTCGCGACATCCGGCCCGCCCAGTTCGTAGATGCCACCGGGCACCTCGCCCAGCACGCCTTTGACGGCAGCGGCGGCCACATCATCGACATAGACCGGCTGAAACCGCGTGTCGGCACCGATCACCGGCAGCACAGGGCCAAACCGCGTCATGCCGGCGAAACGGTTGAAAAATTCATCCTCGGCCCCGAAAATGATCGACGGGCGCAGGATCATCGCATGTGGCATATGGTCCAGCACGCCCTGTTCGCCAGCGGCCTTGGTGCGGGCATAAGCGCTGGCGGATGTGTCGCTGGCACCGATAGCAGACAACTGCACCATGCGCGCCACCCCCATCGCGGCCGCAACACGCGCAATGCGTGTGGCACCCTCGGCCTGGACGGCGGCAAAGGTGTTCTTGCGCAGCTCGGCCAGAACGCCGACGCAATTGACAACAGCATCGGCACCCTGCGTGACAGCTGCCACGCTGGCATCATCGCGGATGTTACAAAAAACCGGCTCGACCTGACCGACGGCGCCATAGGTGCGCACGAACATCGCCTCGTTCGTATTGCGCACGGCGACACGCACGCGCCAGCCGTTTTGCGCCATGCGGCGGGCGATGTAACGGCCGACAAAACCGGACCCGCCGAAAATGGTGACAAGCTTTGACATAAGGCAGCCTTTGTTCCCGTTCGCCTTCGTTTACCGCCCCGACCGGTGCCAGACAAGGCGCAATCAGGTGTTGTGAAAGATCCTGCTGATTTGACATCGAAAGCCGTTGACACGCCCGCGCCGCAGCCTTATTGCCCCCAAAGCACACCTGCCCAGGTGGCGGAATTGGTAGACGCGCTAGCTTCAGGTGCTAGTATTGGCAACGATGTGGAGGTTCGAGTCCTCTCCTGGGCACCAGCATTCCCCCGATATCTCCAAGAAAACCAACAATAATTGGGCGTTTAGCGTTTTATCGGACCATTTCCGGGACCGCTTTTGGGACCACTGGCGTCAATTTCGGGCTGTGATTTGTCAGGTCTGGCAGGACGATTTGGGTTGCGCCGCGTGATCCTGCGGCTGAGATTACTCAGCATGGACCAGAAGATGCCCCTGAAACTTCCCCGCTACGTATTTCGCCGCGCCAATGGCTCGTACCGGTATAAGCGCAACGTGC
>Ga0222648_1000052_pt1 | contig 60542 bp, 86 predicted proteins | sample AntAcemetagen335_FD_181021 | JGI IMG/M metagenome (GOLD analysis project Ga0222648, IMG submission 181021) | Saline water microbial communities from Ace Lake, Antarctica - #335 | ecosystem: Environmental > Aquatic > Non-marine Saline and Alkaline > Saline | place: Antarctica: Ace Lake... | reverse complement strand
CAGCATGGAGTTCATAAACTCTAGCTGTTGATATGGGTAGCGTTGTTGGTTCAGGAAGTCCTGATAGTTGTTGTCCTTACCCTGCTGGTCAAACGCCTGCTGCTGCGTACCGTATTGCTGCCGCAGCTTGTTAATGTCCATCTCTTGGCCGAATGTTTGCTGGCCTATGTTAGATAGTTGCCCCGCGCCGGTAAGCGCCGTCTGAAAGCCCTGCATACCTAAGCTATTACCAAACTGATTTGACTGCTCGCGAAGTTGCTGCTCAGTGTTGAACTGCTGCTGACCTTGGTTGTACGCTTGGTTTAGCCCTTGCGCTTGGATGTCGCCCATCTGGGTGGACAAGTTGCGGTTAGCCTCGGCGTCCATAATAGCTTGGCGAGAACCACCAAAAGCACCGGATTTAACAGCCTGCGCATTCCGCCCAGTACCGGCAATGTCTGCGGTTCGCTGCGCTTCGCGTTGCTGGATGTCCACCACATTTTGCATGTAGGGATTCATGTAGTTCTGAGCGGTTTGGCCGCCGAACTGACCCGTCTGGTAGGGGTTAAAGTTTGCGCCTGCGTTGAGCGCGCCTAAGCCCGCAGTACCAGCCATATTTGCAGCAGTGCCCATAGCCGCGGAGGGAGCGGCGTTCTGAGCGCCAGTAAAGGCTTGATTCTGCAGGTCAGTAAAACCCGCTTGCCGAGACTGGTCGTACGTTTGGTACGGGTTTTGGGTGATGTCCGTTAGCGCAGCGGCTTTACCGAGACCTTCTTTGGCGTAGGGCTTGGCCCAATCGGGTACATCCTGTACTTGCGTACTTGTTTGACTACCACTGCCACCGCCAGAGCCGCCACCGCCATAAATACGACCGCCCCCAACTTTGTGCTGCGTAGCAGAATCGCCAAAAGGCTCACCCATGGCATATAGATCACGACGAGACATACTCATATTTTTACTCCAACGATTCGGTACTTCTCGGCAAAACCATACCGAGACCATAAGCGGGCAATGGATTCACGCGCCGCACCTTCAATATATGTAGCACCAGTAGATGCAAGAACTTGTTTAAGCTGGACAAAAGTATCTGCGCTAGATATTAGTTTGCCGCCAATAGTCGTGATAAACGCTACCCTGTCATTTGGGCGATTACTGAATGATACCGTAGCTGCGCCCTGAACGCCAGCATCATCGACCGCGACTATTAAAGTCCAGTGCCCCATAATCACAAGCGTTTTGGCTTGTTCGATCGTATAGTCCCCGCAGGAGTGCTCAAGTGCGTTCGCAACAAACTGCTCGACCATGGGCCAAACTTGGTTTACATGCGAGATGTCTACGCGTTGAACTTGCATTACACGACTTTACGGGGGTCTACTTTACGTTGCTGAGTGGTTTTACCATGCGCTTGACCGCGAATTTTATCCATCATAGCGTATAACTTTTGAGCGCCTTTCTTAGGGTCGCCCTTGCCGATAATAGCAACGGTCTTAGGGTCGATATACGCCTCCCCATCAGCAACACGGGCGGGCTGTTTACCGTCAATGCTAGTATTAATCGAGTCGCTCAGGCCGTCGCCTTTACCTTTAATATGCTTAACCGCGCCAAACTTAGCTTTCAGCGAGCGTAAACCCGCATCAGTACTACCGTTACCCAAGGCGCTAACAACGTCGGCGGGGACAACAAAACCTCCCTTAGCCATACCGCCAGCAGCTAAACCCATAAGTCCGCCTCGGTTGTAGCCCCCTGCGGTGTCACTACCATCTGCCGCGCCGCCGGAACCTTCACTGTTACCCGATGCAGCGCCTGCTGCCGTACCTGCGCCCGGAGCACCCATACCACTTCCGCCGCCCCCACTGGTATCAACCCCACTGGCACCTCCACTACCCCCAATTGAGGCGATATTCGCGGCTTGTTCTGCTTGTGCCGCCGCCGCTGGGGTGAATTTTTGTTCGCTGCTATCAACAGGAGCTGGAGACTGCCCAAAATTGCCAAGGGCCATACTCATAAGGCCGGGACCCGAATAACTAGAATTCGGAGCGGACATGGTTGACTCATACCCACCAGACGAGTCGATGCCGATAGGCTTAACTGCTGCTATAGGGGCTGTGGGCGCAACACCGGGCTTCTTAGTGTACTTCTGAGTTACGGGATCGAACGTGTACTCTTCTGGCATGCCGCCTTCAGCTAAGCCCAAGATGCCGCCCTGAGCAACCCGAACTTTATTTGGCCCTTGATAAGAAGGTGTGAAATACCGCAGTTCGCCGCCCGGATTGGCCAAACGTTGCGCATCTAAGTCTTCTCTAGATGTCTTGCCGGGATTGTATGTGTATTGGTACTGCTCATTGTCTACAGGAGCAGATTGAGTCTTGGGCTCTTGGAACAGCATTGGTGAAATAGCGGCGCCTATATTTAAAGCGTTATCACCGTAGAAACCCGGTGTCGCCAGCTTACCCATTGCCGATGTAGCCATAGGCGTAACGGTTTGAGGAATAGCGCCTAGGCCCTGCGGAGCCAAACTGGCCTGTGGTAACCCAGTCATACCCGATTGGGTCAGAAAGTTGTTTGCTGACGCGCTTTGTGCGGCGGAAGTCCCAAGACCTGACGCCCCTTGCGTAGCCAACCCTGTATTCGCGGCTTGTACGGAAGCGTTAACCGCTGGAGCCCCTGAAACCGAAGCTGCGGCGCCCAATCCCAGACTCTGACCTAGACCTGCTCCGCCATACGCGCCGATACCCGCCATTAAACCTTTACCCAGATCACCACCGCTCAGCGCAGTAGTACCAAGGCCCACAATACCCGCAGCTAGCGGGGGCGGAACGCCCATCATAGACAGCCCAACACCAGCAATCGTAGGGAGAATGGACTTTAGGAAGCCTGCTTCGACCAGACCCGTCTCGGGGTTAATTGTTAGGGAGCCGCCATGCGCCTTAGCTAGTGCCTGCAAGCCTTGCACTTCGCCGGGGGTCATGTGCACCAGTTGAGTATCTTCGCCGCGACCTTGTGACTGGACAGACTGCGCAATTGGGTGTAGGTTGTTCATAGCTATATTTTAATAGGTCAAAGTACAAATGGGAAGCGGGGGTTATCCAACTTTCCAGTTAGTCCCATCAGAGTACACAGGGACGGTCACAGCCCCACTACCCGCAACGGTAGCGCCAAACGTAGGACCCGAGGCGTCGGACACAAAAGACCTAGCCCCAGCGCCAGAAGTAGCCGCACTAGGTAGCGTTGCGACCGTAAACACTGTTGTCGGGGGGATAACCGTCGAGTCTGCGCTCATCTGCCCCAGAACGTTGTCTAGCTGATTAAAGTACAGACGTAGAACGTTATTGAGCTGCTCCATAAACTGACGATCATAGGCACCCGGTGCCGTAGGTAACCGAGGCGCAACCGTCCGCGCAAGAGTCTGACCTGAAGTAAGAATGTTAGCCACTAGCGACGCCCATCGGAACGCATGTCGATTCGAGTAGCGCCCAACTGCCAAGCCGTTCCTACCCCTGAGGAGCTGATCTTAAACGCCATCTGGCGACCCCTAATGCGGGTATACACAACCTCAGTAAATTCCTGCACAACGTAATCACGCGTGTTGGTGTAGTTATTAGCACTGCTAACCGTTGGAGTAGCAGCCGCGCCATAGGGTGCGCCGGGGTTCTGACGCGGGCGAGTAGTCAACGTAACCTGTGGGGCTGCGCCTGTTGACCCTGTAAAGCTCACGTCGGGAATCATACGCCATACAAACCCGTAGTTGTGCCCCTCGCCAATATCAAAGTCTGCGGATTGGATAAAAGACTCCATAGCGCTAGGTGGGTTTGTAGAGCCGTCGTCAACGCCGTTCTCATGGTAGAACAGTTGGCCGCTATACCCCGCAGCTAGTGGGTAGTAGCGAAGCGGCGAGTCTAGCCATGCAGTCCGTGCCAGCGTGCCGTAATACCAGATGTTTTCCGCGTAGTTATAGACCACGTAGGAGTTAACCGTAGTAGATGTACCTGAACAATAGAACCACCAGACTTCACTGAAGCCCTCATTTGTACCGGCAATAGTCTGCTCAATTTGGTCGATGTTAATATTGGCAAATACGTGCTGGCGCAGGGAGCAGGGGAGTGTTTGTACACGGCCATCGTACGCATAAAATTTATCTGCGCCCATCCAGTAGGTAACGTTAGCGGCCGTAGCCACAGCGTTTTGACTCACGATGGAGATGTTCGTACCCATCTGCTGGAAACCCCACACGTATGGGGGGCCAAGGTACTGCATGGAATACAGCGCTGCATCTGTAAACACCAGTATTTCTTGACGCTGAGGCTTAATAGCCACAATCTCGGAGCCAGAAGACAGCGTAAAACTACCCGCTTGGTTAGTGATGGCTGGAGCCCACGTAGAGTAGTCTTCTTGGTCTGACCAACGCACCAGCAGGGGGTTAATTTCCGTCTCACCATAATCGTTACACCCGAAGGCAATAACAAAGCGTGAAGAATCTGATACGTGAACAATGTTGCACGCGCTTGGGCAGCTAGAATCCGTGGTCCAGTAGGCTATGCTGTCTTGTGTATTTGTGTTGGTGCTTGACAACTCCTGCGCCCGAAACACGGCGCTCGCGGACACGGCGGGAGCCCACAGATAAAGAGGGCCGCCCCGATTATTGGCGAGGAGGTACTCTCCGTAGTTAATCTGGCTCCATAGACGTAAATCAACTTTCACCCCAGTAGCTGCGGATTGCCCCCACCCAGTATTAGCAAATCCGGTAGTTACCCCGCTCCAACCGCCCGCACCCCATCCAGTGGCGGTTGTAAAGATAGCGGAGCCTGTATTTATTTGGTACTCAATACTGCACGCACCCGTAGTTCCGCTAGACGTAGCGGGAGTAGCCACTTCAATTGAGAACGTGTTTGGGTCTATGTACTCGACGCGAAACTCCGTATTAAGGTCCGTATCAGGAATTCCATTGACTGCCCCACTCACGCCGGAGATCACAATAAAGTCGCCGGTCTGGGCGCCGTGCGCTGTGTCGTTTACTACAACTGTAGTTGAGGTGTCCGTAGTGGTAAACGCGTTTGACCCAATAGTAGATATGGCACGCAGGGGGGTAATATCCACAACGTCGCTATCTGAGGAGTCTTGTATATAGAGCTTTAGGTTTGTGCCCAGCGATACGTAGTTACGTCCTTTTAGAGAAACCCAGTTCCACATAGAACGGCAGACGCCCCAGAACGCCCCACTCGGCGGAGGTAGAGGGTCAGTATTTACCCCCGTATCAGCCACCCAACCGCCAATTTTCTCGGGGAACCCAGAACGGAAGCGCACTTTGTCGCACTCATACCAGCCGCCCTCATTGGCTAGGGTAGTATTGTCTCGGCTGACCCCGGGGCGAAATTTAAGCGCTTGTAGTGGCATATAGGTCTCTTAAGCAACGAGTCCGGGTAAGTATACAGTTTTACCGTCTTTTTTAGTAGCTGTAAGCACCTGCTTCTTGTTGTCACCGAGGTTGTAGCTGACATGCACCCAACCTGAATCGGGGACGCCGGGGGTATAGAACTCCAAAATAACTTGACGGAAAATTAGGTTATCCACGATCCACTGGGCAAGCTCAGCGTTGGCCACACCGGGAATCTCTATATCTGCAGCCATACCACGGCAATGATCCGAAGTCTTGGAGCCGCCTACTTTAGTGTTTACCTCGGCACTGCGGAAGCCTGAATTGACTTTAACGGGCATACCAAACCGCTCCCGCACAGGCTGTAACACGCACTCGCACAGGATGGTCAGGTTTTCTAGCTGGTCGGCATCGGGGGTATTGTCAATGTCATGACGCAGGGCGGTTTCGCTTTTGGTCATCTCCACAAGGGAGAAATTGGCTGTTAGTTTCATATAAATTCGTTCTTCTTTATTTGTATGCAGACAAGTTTAAAACTTGCAACATCTAGGTCTGTGGCCAGCTTTTGTCTGACGGCGTAATTCGTCTTCTCGCACTGACTGGCTGTCGCTGTTAAGCTGCCGCTTGCAAACCCGCAATTGCCCCCGGTGAGACAAATAAAAACAACAGGTAGCCAAAACGACATGACGTACTCCTAAACTATTTCACAATGGACCTTAACTGATCGCCCTTATCTTTACTGCCCACGCTTGACCCAAAGTAATACGACAGGATTTGTGTCACCGCAGCAGACAAGACGCCGAGAATGTAGATCAGGATGTCTTTAGCCTCGGGCTTTACCTCCACAAAGATTAGCACCGCGAACAGCAGGAACGACAGGCTAACAACGCCTAGCGCCAACGCTGGCGTGACAATTTTATTAAGGAGAGGCGCATTTGTACTTGAAGCGATAGCCATCTCGCGCTCGCGAGCACTGTTTTTATCGGCAAGAATCGCTTTGAATTTGTCGTGCTCAAGCTGTTTTATTTTTGCCTCCGCCTCGGGGTCTTTGTTAATTGCCCGCATTACAGCATCTACTTCGTCTTTGACGCCAAGCTGTTTAGAAAGCGCACTAACTGCCATGCCAGCCAGAGGACCACCAAGTACAGTAGCAATACCGGGCGCGAAGCCTTTAACCATTGAAATAAGTTCATCCATTTCCGCCCCTTGTATATATAGCCCACACCAATACGGCAATAACTATTACCCCAGTCACCACCGATATAACAATCAGAAAGCCATTTATCCAAGCCCATATTTTCTGTTTTCGCTTGTACGCCGCCAGAGCAATAGCCTTGGCTTCTGCATCTCGTTTTCGCTTGGCATCAGCTTGAAACTGCAGCCAGTCGTCCCACAAGCCAGCCCGGCCAGAATAGACCATGAGTTCTTGCAGCGCTTTTTCGTTTTGCTTAATCGTCTCCAACGCGAAGAACGCCTCAGAATCAGACCCACTGGCGTTGGCTTTCTTAGCTATCGCCGCTTTGTTGTCAAAGAAGCTAAACAGGTGCTGCCCCGCTGCCATGATGTCCCCACCATTGGCTACGGTTTCTTTTATGACGGCAAACGCTGCATTGGCTATTGCGAGTTCTGCTAACACTTACTTAAACCACGGGCCGACAAGCCAAGACACTACAGACCTACGCGTACCGCTAGTCACAGGCTCAACACCATGAACGAGAAAAGATGGAAACACAACGGCCATACCAGCTTTTTGTGGCGGGTATATTTTATTAGCGCCGCACTGAATAAACAACTTGCCGCCTTCAAAATCGTCGTTCAGAAAAACTAGCACAGTTAGTTTCCGGGTTTCGACGGCATTTGGGCTAATAAATGTGTCTACGTGGGCATGGTAATGGCCGTCTTTGTCGTACTTCAGGTAGTCAGTCTGGTTTGTATGCGTTACGTCAAACTTCCAAGCTTTTTGGTTTGCGGCCAAGCCCATGCCAGCCATTGCTGCACCAATACCCCTGTGGCAGGGCAGTCCAACCCGCTTTACATCCCTAATTTTCTTGTCTAGCAATACGCCACTTTCTGCGTCACCAATACCAGCAGCTTCTCCTTCTGCTTGTGATTCGAGGCTCTCTACTAATTTAGCGCAAGCATCCGGTGCTAGAGCGTCAGCAAGAGTAAAGTACGTGTAGTCAGGCTCGGTGTGATGCGCTAATTTTTTACGCTTATCAAACTTCCACTCTGCATGAGGCCCGGATGCGTCGACATAGTGCAAAAAAACCTGCGCCTGCCACAAACCCTCTTTGTATGGCTCACGCCAGTGGGGGACATCCATTCCACGGTACAAAACCACATCCCCAACACCCATTGTGATTTTTGCGTGACTTTTTTTATCGCCGTCGCCCATAAATATGGGCCAGCAATCGCCCTCAAAACCTAAAGTGATTGTGGCGCTTATCTCGCACGCTGGGCGATCTGTGTGGATTTTTAGCTCTTCGCCCGGAGCGTACAGTCTGGCATATGCGTAGGTAGGCAAAAGTTTCTTGCCGCAAGCCTCTTCAAAGTTAGGCGTTAACTGCTCTAACAAAGAGTCAAATACAGCACTGTGCCCCACAGACTGCGACTTCGGGCACTGAATATCGCTTACTGCAGCACCACCCGATACAATTTCTTGCAGAATCTCCGTTAACTCTGCACAGTTTTCTTTGTCCAAGAAATCCGGTAAGTGCACGTATTCTTGCGCACTCAGTACGTCCATATGCTCACACATTGCTGGTTGCTCCTAGCTTTTACTCTTGCGATGTTCGTTGTATTACAGGTTGTATTTTGTCGTGAAACTCAGAGTCAGCAGTTCCATATGGGCTGTTGTCCCCGCTATAGAAGTCTGTAGTGTTGCCTTCTACATCACGCAACGCAAACACGCAATACCATAGTGTGCCATCTTCAAGCGCCTCGAAGTGGTGGTTGTGTTCTTTTTTTATGATAATGAATGTCGGCGCAGAAAACTCTTTTGGTGGGTATCCGTCAACAGTTACACGAACTTTACCAGAAGCCAAAAGGCTAACGTGGTCAAAGTTGTGCTTATGCCCCGGGTGTGCCTCGCCTGCTTTTTCTAAGTAGTTTTGGCGAACCCAAATGTTGCCAAAGTACCCAAGTTCTGGCATGCAATTCATGGCATCTCCACTACAGAGGTTGTTGGCATTGGTACGTCAACTGGTTTTTCTAGGAAAGAGCCGTCTTTGTAGTACCAAAAGTCAGCGAGACAGTTTTCTGGGCAAGTTGCCCACTGAAGACTGGGGTGAACTTCAAACATAGCATCATCAGAAACTACCTCAGCTACACGAACGCAATCCTCAATGCTCGAGTAGATAGGCGCAAACGTTGACCCAGTTTGCTCCCACGCAGACACCCACACAGCGGCAAATACCTCAGATGGAGAAATTAGTGCTTTCATTAGTAAAACTCCTCAACAATAACAACACCGGGCGATCCATTCACACCAGTTCTTCCACCCGGGCCTACGGCTCCTGCAGAGCCAGCCCCATACCCAGTTCCTTGAATTCCGTTGCTAGACGATCCTCGGTTATAAAGTCTAGCGCCGATGCCGTACCCAAAAGCAGAGTCTCCACCGTCGCTAGCGTTAGCCTCCTGCCCGGGTGCGTTTAAATCGCCACCAGCTCCAGAGCCTGCGGGTACTGTAGCATTGGGTGTGCCCGGGTTGGATCCAGTAGCCCCTTTGTTGCCTCCTGTAGCCGAACAAAAAGCACCAAACGACGATGTTTTTGAACCTCCAGAGCCAACCGTAACCGATACGGACGATGGCGCTACTGGCGAGCTAATGTACTTGATTGCTCCGCCAGCCCCACTTCCATGACCTGCTTGGATTGCATAAATAGTTGGACTTGTATTGCCGCCTTCTCCTCCAGCGCCAATAACAGTTACTTTTACAGACTTCAGCCCGGCTGGCTTAGTCCATGTAGCGGGGGATGTGTATGCGCGCAGTACGTAACCGCCACCGCCCGTTGCAGCAGTTGTTTGAGTTGTTGCATCAGGAAAAACAATACCTGAGTTGTTTAGGGTGGTTGCCATTTAAAACTCCTATTTAAGGCGTGCCAGAGGCACTAATAGTGCCGATAGTTATTATATTTCCAGAAGCGTCTACTGAGAAGAGTCGCACCCCGCCAGACGTTCTAATAATTAATTTTGATGCGGTTTCTTCAACCACGAAAGACGCTGTTGTTAGTGTAGCTGCAGTAGCTGCAGTAGCTGCAGTAGCTGCATTAGCCACCGCAGTAGCCCCAATAGCCGTCACAATATCCGCGGCGGAAGCCACGCTCAACGCAGACGCTCCGTTTCCGCGTAGTAGCCCGCCAGAAGTAAAGGTATACGCCCCGGTTCCTCCATCGGCCACCGCTAAATCTACTGCTAGTGTTAATGATGGGAGGTGGGTGTTCTGAAAAGCAAAGTCAGTCCCATTAGTCCAAATCGTTACTGTTTTACCTGTTGGGATTGCGACCCCTGCACCCGCAGCAGTGGTGTTGCCAAGTACTGTGGAGTTGTAAATCGTTGCGGTATAGGCGCTAGCGTTATAGACGGTGTACGTCTTCTCAGTCGGGGGAGCGTAGACCGCGAAGTTTGCCCCGGTAGTGGTTGTCAACGCTAAAACTGCGTTTCGTGCTTGGTCGGCTGTGCCGTTGCTTGCTGTGAGGGCTTGGTCGGCGGCCACTACTGATACCGCAACATACCCAGAAATACCATCTTCAATCAGTGTGCCGAGGTTGGTGTTCGTGGTCGTGCCCCAGCTACCGGACTGGTCGCCCGTGCCGATTAGCTCAATACGTAAATTGGGTGAATAAGTACTGCTCATTTAGTTGCCTTATGTTGATATGGCGGTCCAGTTTGGCGTCTGCGACGTGTTCACCAATCCCCAGACGTTAGTGTAACCAATATAGCCTTCGGCGGAAACCCCTGTTAGGTAGACGTTTGCCTTGCTAATAGTAGCGACTGTTCCCAGCGCCGTTGTTCCCAGCACGGTGGTCGGGTATATTTCCGCCGCCGCACGTATAACTGAGGTGCCTAGTGCTGTAGTACCCCCAAGCCCAGTAACAGAGATGGTGTTGTTGGTTACTAGCGATATAGCACCCAACGCTGACGTACCCACTACGGCTACGGCGTACACTTCAGCTTTAGCCTCTACGCTAACCGTACCTAGTGCGGATGTACCGACAACTCCAACAGCGGATAGGATGTTATTTGTAACAAGCGAGACCGACCCAAGCAACGCTGATGCCGGAGTTCCCGTAAGCGTCAGGTTTGCCGCCGCGTATATAGAAACAGTACCAACTGCACCCGTACCAACAACACTTGTTTGCGCAAGGATTTGGTCTGTAACAACCGTAACAGTACCCAGCTCAGCCGACGCCTCGACGCCGGTAACTTCTACCAGCTCGTTAGGAGACTGTAGCTGCGACGACGCAAACGGAGCGTAACCAAATGGGTACTGGGCAAACGCCATTACTGGCCTTTCAGTGCTTTAATTTCTGCGCGGAGCTCTTTAATGCCTTGAATTAACAGGGGCACAAGGCGCTCGTAGCGTACGGTCAAGTACCTATCGTCAATTGGTGCGGGGGCGACTACTTCAGGCATGATCGCTTGAACCGACTGCGCGGAGACACCAACCTCACGAATGACGGCGTAGCCTAAATCCTGCGCTGTTTGGTTTGCCTCGTAGTAGAAACCCGCCAACGTGTCGATCTTGTCTAGCGCGTTGTCTATATCACCTAATTTTGTCTTCAGGCGGTCATCAGAGTAGTACGCAGTAACGGTATTGGTTGCACGAATCTCGCCAGCAGTGCCGGAGGCCGCAGTGCCAACACCTAAAGAGGCAAGCTGGGTGTTTACGTTAGTCGCCGCAGCCGTAATCGTAATGTTGGCGGAACCATTAAACGACACGCCGTTGATGGTGCGAGCGGTCTGTAAAGTGGTCGCTGTGGCCGCGTTACCCGTGGTGTTCTGGTTACCCGCGCTGTTTACGCCGGGCAAGTTGATGTTAGCGGAGCCGTTGAAGGACACACCCCCAATTGTCCGGGCCGTTTGCAATGTGGCCGCAGTGGAGGCATTACCCGTCAGCGCAGCGGTAACCGTACCCGCCGAGAAGTTACCAGACCCGTCACGCGCAACAATGGCCGAAGCTGTGTTGGCGCTAGTAGCGTTGGACGTTACCGTGAATGAGGACGCGCCTGCTTGGTCTGCAGTAAACGAAGCTGAGCCAGACAAGCCTGTACCCGACACCGCCATTGTGAGCGTGCCGTTATTAGGAGAAGGAACCGCAGCCCAAGACACGACGGAGCCGTTGGTTGTTAGGTACTTACCACTATTACCAGTCTGACTTGGAGTCAACGCGTTGATCGCGCCGGAAGCTGTAGTCTGTCCGGTACCACCGTTAGCTACTGGGAGCACGCCTGAGACGTGCGTAGTAAGTGCGACTTTTCCGTACGAAGGTGCAACGCCAATACCCCCGGAGAGCAAAACGTTGCCCGCGGCAATATCCGCGAGCTTACCTATCGTCGTTGTACCAGTCGCGTAAACAATGTCGCCAACTGTGTAGCTAGAAAGCCCAGTACCGCCGTAAGCAGCGCCAATAACGCTAGCGTTCCAAGTACCGGCAGTAAGAGTACCAACGCCAGTAATTCCAGTGTAAGAACCAGAAACCCGAGCCGAAGGTAAGGTGCCTGAAGAAATGTTGGACGCATTTGTGGTGTCAGTAGTTGCGGAAGCGGCCAGAGCCGTCCATGTAGGCGCGGCAGAGGCGGCGCCCGTACCCGTCTGGGTCAGGTATTTAACCGTTGTAGTAGTGTTACCGGCAAGTTGAGCCAGTGTCGTAGTGCCAGACGCGTAGAGAATTTCACCCGCCGTAAAGCTGGAGATGCCCGTACCGCCGTTAGTCTCGTCGATTGTGCCTGTAAGCGAAATAACCTGCCCGGCGACATTAATGTTCCCCGTGCCCGTATATTGGGGCGTAGCGGAGAACAGAGAGAACGTGATGGCTGTCGTACCAAAGGTAATCTCGCCAACGACCGTACAGACGTACGCCTGACCAGCATCCGTATCCCCCAGTCTAATGAAGAACGCGTCTCCTCGACTCAAGGCAGTGGGAGAAGAAGGAGCGTATGAATTCGTATCTGCGGAGCGCGTCAGTATCCAGTTGGTTGACGCTGAGCCTTTGTCAGTAACAACATACACGCCGTTCTGAGCCCCGGCTGCCTGCTCGGAAACGAGAATGCGGTCGTCGTTATCTACGGCTACGCCGTCAACCGTTAGTGCCGCTTGCGTTGTGTTGTTGGTGAGCGTTGCGCCTACACCCGAGGTGCCGTTGTCGTACGTGCCGAGCAAATTACCAACGGGTTTTAGCCGAACAGAGTCGTGGTAGAGCAGCGCTGCAGCGACGGAGTTATCAACGTAGCCTTTAGTAGCGACATCCAGATCGGCGGTTGGTTCGGCACCGACAGTGAGTTTACCTTCAATCGTTACGTTGCCTGAGTTGTCCTCAAAGACCGCTGCCTCGGCTGGGTACGTGATGAAGACTTCTTTGGCACCAGCGCTAAAGCTGATAGAGGAGCCCGTACTAGATGAATAAAGCGTGTCTCGCGTTAACGTGCCCGCGCTGTACGTGCCAAAGCCCACTTCCCACTCGGTCTCAACGCCGGGGGCAGTATTGTGAATAGCGTAGAAAAGCGTTGAGCCGTCCGAAACGGCAGCGGAGAACGTTTGAAAACCTAAGTACGCACCGGAAAGCGTAATGGTCCCAGTACCGGTCGTGGTACTGGATTCCCGAACCCGGTCTTTGACTACTAGGGCCATTTTGCCCTCCTATTAAGCGATACGAATAATGGCGCTTGCAGCGTCGGCAGTGGGGAAGTTGATTGTGAAATCGCCCGCCGTGGAAGTTTTATCCGCCCCAAAATCTAGAACGGCAACCGCTTTATTCGCGTTGGTACTGTTATAGATTAACGCGCCGCGAGCAGTGATGCTGGCGGTAGACCAAGTGGTGTTTGTGTAGCTGATATACGCAGTAGTGCCGGAACTTGTTGGAGTTGTAGATACCGTCAGTGCGTTTCCGCCTGCCGTGTAGCCCGCGCCAGTAGTTTCGTTAGTTGTTGCATACGCAGTGGTAGACGCATCCAATGTAGCAGCCGAAGTAAACAACGCGATGTAAAAAGTGTCTGCGCCAAAGTCATGCTCTCCGTCGAGTAAGTCGACTTTAAAACTTGTGCACATTGCTTGAGTGATAGCCATTTTTAGCTCCTGTCAAAAATTTAAATTACGGGTATCCGTACTTGTCCTGAGCGATAAGAGTCTTGACGTTCAAGCCCATCCCCAAGCCGTTTAGCAAGTTGTAATGCCTCATTGTACTTGGTGTTGTACAGAGTCAGCAAGTCCGCCTCGCCCTTCATGAATGTGTATGCCTCTACAAGCGAGCCGTAAAGAAGTACCGTATCAAAGTTGTCGCCCAGCCACGAAGTTCCAGAATCCACAATCGATTGTGGGTAGTAGAAATAATGCATCTCTACCTCGTAGTTGGTATCTGGAGTCGGGCCCAGAATAAAAGTCAACTCGTTGGCGTCACCTGACTGCGGGCCAAAGATGGCGTAGTACTTGGGTACCCCCGTAGAAGTGGGGTTGGGGTACGCCTGACGGATAAAGTTTGTGTCTTTATTGAGCAGGTACTCGTAGTTGCCGCTTCCGTCAATCACCGCCAACGAGTGGTTAGCGAGGAAGTCCGTGGGGCACGCAAGGTACTGGTTCCCAATAGTAGCCGTACCCGTAACGTTTTTACGCAGCGAGGGGAACTGAATAAAGTTGTAAATCCGCTGCTCTGCCTGTTTCACAAACGTAGAGATGTTTGCTACAAACGACGACTCGTAGTTCTCCGTGTAATCCTGAATGGCGGCTGACAACTCTGAATAGTTCATTACATTACCCCACCACTAGCCCAAGGGACAGATGTGGCCCAAATCTTAACGCTTTGCTTAGGGGCCCAGTCTTCACCGCAGTTTGTGCAGGTGCCTGAAGCCTTCTCAGCTTGACTAACGGGGTCTTGGCAGTGTGAACACACCACGTCGATCTCGTGTTTAGGCTCGACAACTTCAAAATTGACTTCGCGAGCTTCGACGATAGTCTTCATGCCATCGGGCCCCGTGCCATCAGCCCTTTAATAGCAGCGCCTGTACCGCGGATTTTAATACCCGAAGTTTTAACGCCGGGATACGGGTTACTGTGGATGTTTGCAATGGACGTGTTAATGCTCTTCATGTGCTTAACGGGGTCGCCCTCTACTAGCGTCGCAGATTGAGGTGCCTTTTTAGGCTGGTTGTATGTTGTCATGTCTAGCTCCTTAGCTAATTGTTACCGTAACTGTACCAGTATTACCCAGAGCGACCAAGTCGTTTGGCGTTAACACATCGTCAAAAATGCGAGCCCCCCCAACTGGGTTCCAGCCCCACTGAATACCGCGTGAGCTGTAGTCTCCACCCGTAAACGCCCTCGACTTATCGGTCCGGGGGTTGCGCAGCGCTTGCGGGTCTTCTACAGGATACATACCCTGCATGTTCTGTGGATGATCGCCGTCCCAACAGGTTGGGCATACCATCACGTTTGTTTTTCGCGTGCGGACAATAAGCTCTTTAAGCGCCTTTAGCTTATACTGCTGCCCACACCGGTCACATTCCGATATGGCATGCTTGCCGGATGTGAACTTGCTGCTCATACTTACCCAACAGACATGTAGCGTGGTACAAAGCGAATAGAAGACTTATCCCGGTCTTCTGTGGCTGCCAAATCCCAAGCCTCATCGTACTGTTGCTTTAACACCATCAGGCGGTCCATGCCGCCGGGCACCTTCATAGCGAGCATAAACGCCAAACCCGCAACCATGCAGTTCAGGAAGCGAAAGGGTACGTCCATCGTGTTAACCCCGCCGCCAGCGTCTTGGATACGGCGCAAGCGCCAGTACACTAAGGTATAGGTCTGAGTGCCATCAGGAACGGGCCACACGTTGATATTAGGGGTAGGGGCTACTCTATCTATGTAGACCTGAATTGGACGCCCTGTGACCAGCTTGTTAGGGAGTGACGCATATGTCGAAACGCTAATGCGTGAGCAGCTCAGGTCAGCCTGTGTATTACCTGTGCCTGTACGTACAACGTGCTCGATCAGGTCCACAGTATCCGCAGGTAAGTCGTATTGCCCCGTTCCCGCAACGAGTGGAATTTCGCCCGACTCTATGGTCCACATATTAATGCCGCGGTTTGCCCACTCAGTAAACATCAAGTTTAACGAGCGACGTGCGGTCTTTAGGTCATAACCACTGCGCATCTCGGAACCGGCGCGCTCGAACGCCTCCTCTACCAACTCGGTGAGGTCTAAGTTAAACGACGTGATTCCGGAGGTTGTCATTATTTAGTTCTCGCTGTTTTAGCCGCTATTTTCTTAGGCTGGGCTACAAACTGTTTGCCCTTTGCCGTACCTTCCCGCTTAGCACGGGTTGTAGCTGCGTATTCTTTACTGCTCAAGCTCTCACGAGCCTTCTTAGGTAGATACCGTTCACCTGTCGCTTTGGGGCCCTCTGTAGAGTTCTTGCCTGACTTTGTGCCCCAGTCTTCCTTGCCCCACTTGGACAGCTTGTTGGTGCTGGACTTGGCTCCAGAATACTCGCCGCCGCGCTCTTTGTACAGCTTGGTTGCCAACTGCATGGCGCGAGCGGAGTGCTTACCCCCCATCTTTGCCTTGGCATCAGTCTTAGCGCGCTCCCATTTAGCGGGAGACTTTTTGACGGCGGTATCTGCCATTACATTTTAGCCATTGTTTTTATGGCAACGATCTCGGCATCTAATTCACGAATACGCCTGTCTCGCTCGTCCAGCTTGCGCATGAGAGACGCGTTCATATCAGCCCACTCAACCAAGTCACTGACTCGTTCTTTGTGGTCCTGCAGCATCATGTTGTACAAGCGCTCGGAGGCTTCGATATGGCGGTCGATCGGATTCACTTCTTAAAGCCTTTTAGCATCTGGGCAAAACGAGCCCGCTGCTTTGCCTTGCCAGTTAACTTGGAAGCGGCGTCCAGCTTCTTAGCGGCGGTACTATCACCCTTCTTGGCAGCGGCTTTTACAAACGCGCCTTTTTTCATAGCTACAGCTTTCATCGCATTGTTCCTTTAGTTTTGCCTTTAACGGCGCAGCCATCACCACGAACTGATCCACCTTTAGCCATTTTTGGAAATAGTTTAAACCCGCCCTGCTCTTCGCGCCTTTTGCTCATCCGAGCTTTCGTGGCTTCCATGCTGTCGCTGATAGATTTCCTGCGGTCGGACGCGAGCTTATTCTTGGCGTCCTTGGCGATTGCGGTCTCCTCACGCGCGAGAGCGTCCGCTTTATCCATTGCAATTTTGGCGGAGGGCTGCTGCACCTGCCCGGGGTTTGTCTCAGGGCCGCTGGTTGGGCGTTTTACAGCATCTCTAGCTCGGGCGATGTCGCTATCCGTTACAGGTTTAAACGTCACCCCCTTTGCTGCCGCGGGTTTAACCATAGCGTCCGCTTTTTTAGGAGTGTCTTTACGAGCAGTAAGGCCGCGTTCTTTGTTTAAGAAATCGCGCAAAGACATGCCAGACTTATCCAGCTCTTCTTTGGTAACGACTGGGTTACCGTTCCTGTCGAGCTTGCGCCCTTTGGGGTTCATCGTTTTCATTCGGGCGTCGGACTCCGCCGTTTTTTTTGTAGCGAAATCGCCTAATACGTCTTTTTTATCTGTTGCCATTTTTATGCTCCTTAGCGCATTGCGCCTTTAGTTTTGCCTTTAACGGCGCAGCCGTCTATCGAACCCCCTGAAGCCATGCCTTTGTGCATACGCTTCTCATGACCTTTGACAGCCTTAGCCGCCACTTTTTTCATCATCGGCGCGTCTTTTTTCATGTCGTCGTGGGCGCTGTTCTTCATCATCTTGCCATCGGGCATACGGTGCATACCTTTGACTTTACCACCATGTTTCATACCGACAGAGCCGTCATCGGGGTCCGAGGGCATGTCTATTTGACCGGGGCGCAGTGGAGGCAGCTTTGTGCGTGAGGGTTTCTTCTTTGGCTTCTTAGGTTTTGCAGAGCCGCCATCAATGTCTTGTGGGGCCTTCATACCGTCGCGGTCTTGGAAGATGCCCCCGTCTTTGTACTTCATCATAATGTTTCCTTTTTACGGAAGAGTTTTTGAACGGTCTCGGTTTCCCAGATGCGAATAAGCGTCCACACAATGGTAAAACAGGCGGCCACGGCGGGTAAGAAATCCACAAGTGTTCCTAACACAGTAAAAACAGACGCGAAATCCACCACGGTTTTGGTTGAGTCGGATAGGTTCATGTTAGCAATTCCAAGCCTTAAGGCTCTTGTTTATACGACTGTTCGGGTCTTTGGCGGTCTTGGCACTCGTCAGCTTCGACTTCATGCCCGACATTCTGGCGCAGAAGGACTTTCGCCGTGCTGCGTCCTTGTCCGTCTTTGGTTTTGGCGCTGGGGCTTTTAACCCGGGTTTTCCCGGATTGGCCTTGTTGTAAGAGGCTCGCCCTTTGGCGTTCAGGCCGCCCTTCTCGGACTTGCCTTCCTTGCGAGTCCATGCTGCGCTCTTAGCCATACTATGAGTAGAAGACCATTACCGATGCAACGGTAGTCACATCTACATAGACACCGGACTGAAACAACAGGCCTTGGTCGGGTATCAGCGTGTAATCTGTTGATGTTGCGCTAGCAATCGTGTTGAGAGTCAGCTTAGTTGCGCCACTTGCTCCGCCGTCTTTAAATACGACTGAGCCTGCACCTGCGGCTGGAACGATACGAATACTACGCACGCGGCAGCGGCCAATAGCACCGCCTGCTTGGTTGTTTAGCGCACCATCATCCGTACGGACTTGGCTTGCCAGAATATCAGATTGCATACCCATAATCAGCTCCTTAAAACAATAAAACCCCGCTGTTGGGGTGAGCTAATTAACTAAGAGCCGCGCCAACAGCGGTAACCCAAGCAGCACCCGTGCTGATAACAATACAGAACTCGTCGTCGCCTGCGCCATTATCAGAAACGATGTAAGCCGTGCCTGCGGCTACGCTAGCAAAAGCTGGCAAATTGGCAGTAGTAACGACGGGGATTTGGAAGCCGTTGTCCGAACGGACTGGGCCTGAGAATGTGGTTTGAGCCATGATATTTTCCTTACATGCAAGTGAGGCGTATCTGTCTGCATGTCGTCAGCCGGGGACTGTCAGATACACCGGATAACCCCGGAATGAGTCCAATATATCACCTAACGTCGCGCAACGCAACTAGAATACCGCCATGCCTATTAAAGACCCCGATGAACGCAAACGAAAGCAGCGCGAGTACTCCGCTCGGTATTATGCCAACAACAAAGAGCTTTCAATAGCGCGTACTACGGCGCAACATCGAAGGGAAAAAGCTGAGTGGGTTAGCTACAGGGCTTCACTGTCGTGCGCAATCTGTGGGTTTAGTCATCCCGCAGTTATTGACTTCCACCACGTAGACCCCAATACCAAAACAGCCAGCGTGCATGTGCTTGTAGGGAACAGACGGTACGCCGCAGCTCGTGAAGAGATTAAGAAGTGTGTGCCCCTATGCGCTAACTGCCACCGCGTACACCACCATGACGAACATCACACAAAGAAAAAGGGCCCCCGAAGGAGCCCTTAATCAACTAGGGTAAACCCTAATTAGCTACCTGACGAACCCCACATACCCAAGGGATCAGACCAGCCGAAGCTGTAACGCTCGCGGGCCTTGTAACGTACGTTACCAGTATCAAAGTCACCGTCCATAGACGTTGCCATCGGAGTACGCACAAAGTGCTTCAAACCGTTAGGAACATCGGTACAGATAAACCAAGCATTGGTATCCGTCAAGAAGTGATTCACAGTAGAACCGCCGGGTATTGAGCCCATGTTCTTCAACGCGTTGATGTCGTTATCGGCAGTGCCGACGCGCATTTCGGTCTTTAACAGACGATCTGCAACAAACATCAAGGCAGGTGGAATCACCAACTTAACAGGCTTAGCAGCGATCAACAGACCACGCTCGTCAGTCCAAGCAGCGATCTGAATAACGGCGGCTTCCAAAGAAGTCTCGTTCAAATCGACGCCAACTGCGGGGGCGTTGGAGTTAATGCCACCCCCAACGGTGGGGTGCGCTGTTGAGAACAGAGCTACGCCGTCACCACCCAAGTATGAGCTGCTGAAACCGTTGTTCAGGGTAGCTGCTGCTTTAACTTGCTTGGTGTAAGACATGGCACGTGCCAAAGACTTGGTGTAGCGAGCAGACAGGCTGTCGTACAAGTTGTCTTCAACAGCTTCTTCAGTGATGGAGAAGCCCAGTGCGATTGTCTCGTGGCTGTAACGAGTAGACCATGCCTCTTGCGCATTGTCGTAGGAGATAGCAGCGCCTTCAGCCTTGACTGGGGCGGCACTAAAGCCTGACAACTTGGTCTCTTCTTCAAATGAGCGCTCTGAAGATTCAGTTTCGTAAATCTCTTTGTGCTCTTCGCCGTAGCGAGCGTATTCCATGCCGAACAATGCGTTCAAACCCGGTAACAACTCTTTAAGTAGTTGTGCGCGTGAAATTGCCATTTTTTAGTACTCCTTACAGGCCAACAGCGTTTGTGGAGCTGCTGTAACCGGGGTTGAATTTGACCAACACGTCTGGGAATGCGTCACCAATAGGTGAAACAGCAGCCACAATACGGAAGGCAGCGGTAGTAGTTACAGTCGTTGACTCAGCAGCGCTAGTAGAGTTACCCGTACGAGTAGAACCCGTAGAGCCGCTCTGAGCCGCAGCGAAGAACGTGTTTGCACCGATGTCAGATTGGTCGATTACGCCGTCCATCTGAACTTGGAACAATACGTTTGCATCATCCACAACAAAAGCCTTGATCTCACCACCGTTAGCTGTACCAGCGGGGTAGTACTGAGCATTGATGATTTGACCTTGTGCGTTAACGTACTCACAGCCAACGAACACACCCAAAGAACCAGTTAGCGTGGTGCCTGTAGGAAGAGCGTTAGTAGTGCCGTCAGCGCCAGTGGCGGTTGACAGTGCGATGTAACCATCAACACCAACGTGTACTACTTGACCGTAGAAGAGGTTTGTGGCCTCACCAGCGGGATCAATCAAGTACTGTGAAGTTGCGCCAGCATAAGCCATGCCGTCGGCGCGCTTTACGGGTTTTAGACCGTATGGAGAAGCGGTAGTTGCCATTTAAGGACTCCTAAAATTAAGAACCAGAACCAAAAGAAACCTTTGTTTTGCGCTCTGAGAACAGAGGCATACGCGGGTCGTTGTCTCGCATAAAACTGTTATCTACTGAATCCATTTGAGCCTGATTTTGGCGAGCGTAGTGAGCGCTTCGTTGCTTCATGAACTCCTCGGGGATACGGCACAATAACAATCCGCCAATTTCGACGCCGCCAGCAAAGCGGCTATCGGTTGACGCGTGCATCATAAGCTCGGGATATTCTTCTGCCTTGCAGGGTTCGTATCCTTCGCGAAGCTTTGAAGAAATATTGCTTGGATCGGCGACACCAAGCGTACTCAGTCGAACATACCTATGAGCCCAACCCGGACGGTGGTCTGGATGGGGTAGCGTCTCTGGGGCACGCCAAGCCTCTGGACGCGCAAACTGGGTTCGCGTATCGAGGTCACGGGGGGTACGGTCTTGCGACGAGTCGCGTGTTTTTGTATCAGCCATATTTAAGCTCCATTCTTCAATTTAGCAACCTGTTTCGCATAGAGTTCGATCGGCACACCTAAGCGGCGGGCTACATCTACCTCAGACTTTTTCAAGCGTATGCGGTTCGGTGGGGTGCTACGAGTTGCCGGGGCAACCACTGCAGCGGGTTTTTGTGCACGGCGCGGAGTTTCCTCTTCTGCCGGGTCAGAACTTTGGGGAGGCGTTCTAGTAACCTCTTCGCTCCCGAATTGCTCGGGGAATTTTTGACGCATCGTTTTATCGATAGCGTCGTAGTATTCGTCAGTGGATGGGTCGACACCTTGCTCTTCTACTAACTCAGCGTGCAACCCGAGGGCGAATGCTGTCATAGATCGGTTCTTCCCAAACCATTCGTTGTCATTTTGCCAGTCCTCTGAACGGCTGTCAACAACTGGCTGCGGCGGAGCCGAAACTGGCATCTGACGCTCTTGGACCTCGATAGGCCGCATATTGGTAGCGCGGTCAAAGTTCATCATTGCACGAGAGATTTCTTCCTGTGCAGTAACGGCTTGATCGGCATCGCCCGCCTCAAAGGCATCGCGGTATTTCTTACGTGCTACCTGAAGCGCAGACTCTGCTGCTTCTTTGGACTGACTAATATAGGCTTGGCTGCCGGTAGCGAGTTGCTCTTGGAGACGTTTATTCTCCTCAAACATCTGCTTGCCGAAATCCTCTGCGGCCTGACGCTCACGGAACGCTGTTTCTTTTGCACGGCGTTCGTCGTGGTACCCACGCGTAAACTTCTTTAAGCGCTTCTGTACCTTCTCGTCGTACTCAGACAGTTCGTCGTCTGTAACCTCTGCAGGTGGGGCAGCGACTACGCGGCCACGGTCGGCTTTGGGGGTATCATCCTCGATCTCGATTTCAAGCTCATCATCCTCAAGAGCTTCTACTTTCTTGGATTCCTCGTCGGGGAAGACGTATTCGTCATCAGTTCTGTTTGGCATATATTAATCCTTACGATGCACGCGTAATACCACGCGGGTCTTCAACTACAGCCTCAACCGCGTCATCGTTAATGATGCGGAACTCTTGGCCGTGAATCTTCAAGCGGGTGCCTGAATTAGGTCGAACAATGACAAAGTCACCTTCTTTACAGCTTGGGCCGCTTGGAAAACGCTTCTCGTCCTTGTAGGCATCAGGGCCGAGCTTCACAACAAACAAAGTAGGTGTTAAAACCTCTTCGTGGTGCCTAGAAGAGTCAGCTTTAATAATGCCACTCTCATATGAGTCTTCTGCCTCGGGGACAACACACAATATGCGGAATCCTTTAGGGTCGGGTAGCTGTTTTGCTTTTTGCTCAGCCGTCTTATCCAGAATTTTAGATAAGTCGATTGCAGAGGCGTCAAACTCAGTCGTCATTAGATTGCTCCAGTTTTTGCACAAGGTCTCTCACTATGGATTCTGCGGTAGCTAAACCTCGGATCACTCCGCAGACATGCTGGTACTCAGCATGATCTTTAGGACGCCCGGAGAGTATAAAAACTTGGTGAGACGCCGATGACTCGCGTATCTCAGTCAGTAGGTATTCTGTTATTTTCCGGGGGTCCATGTATTACTCCTTGTTACGTGTTTGCATTGCCATCTGATCTTTAGCCTTGGCAACATCTACTCCGATGCGGGCGCCATCGACCTGCTCTTTAGCGCGTAGCTTCTCTTTGTCCGACTGGATACGCGCCCCTATCTGTGCGCCAGCTATACGTTCTTGTGAGGCGATACGCTCGCGCTCCAGCTCTAACCTGTCCGCGGCTTCTGAGGCGTCAATCAACACCTTCTTCTCACGCATCTTCAACTCTTGCTGCTTGATCTGCAATTCTTGCTGCTGCATCTGAATGACGGGGTCTTGCTGCTGTTGTTGAGCTTGCTCGGTTGCGGCTTCGGCTTGGTCCCGCTGTAGGAGACGGAGTGACGCTTTGGCTGCAAACTGGGCAACTTGTGACGCGGTAGCCTCGTCCATGTTCTCGTTTTCTTCTTTGGTAGGCATTGGCAGGCCGAGTTCGGTCTCTACCTGTCTACGGTATTCAAAGGCAACGTGCTCGTTGACGTGCGCCAACAGAGAAGCCTGAATCTGCTGCGCCATTGGGCCCTGTCCAACAATCTTCATGATCTTCGGGTCCTGCATGGCCGCCATGTGTACCGCGATGTGCGCCTCGTGGTTCTGCTGGATAAACGCTTTGACCGGCTTGCCCATCAGAATGTTCTGGTTCTCCTGCACGGGGTCAACCGGCTTCAGGTCATCTTCCAACGGTACGAGCTTAGAGGCGTTCTTCACCCCCAACACCTCAATCATCTGACGGTGTAGTAGTGGCAGGTCGTACAACTGCGGAGCCTGCTGGGCCAACTGGATCACTGCTTGGTACTGGACAACCTTCTGAGCCATGGTCGCGGCGTTAGGGTCGCTAACAGGCAGGACCTCAGTCATGTCATAGTCACTCTGCTTGGCCATACGGCTGCCTTCAACCGGCTCGTATGTGTACTCGTCAGGAGTGTAGTCGCGAATAATAACCTTGAGCAGCTTGAACTCTTGGCGCATCGCGTAGTGCAAGCGAGCCTGCACAGCGGACATCACCTTGAGCGTACGCTCCAACAGCGCGAGAGTCGTACCAACGGGGGCTGAGCCCGACATATCGCTGATCTTCAAGTCACCTGCGGAGGCGAACGCACGACCTTCTTGCACGATGTTCTGGAACAGCGCAAATAGAACTTGGCTTGGCTCTTTGTAAGGCAGGGGAAGGATGTTGTCGCGGATAGAGCCGCTGGACACGTCCACGTCCCGAAATTCGCCCGGAGAGATTGGAGTATCGTCACCTTTAATACGCATGCCACGCGACTTCAGGCCGCCGGGCAGGTTAGATAGCGTGCCAGCGTCCACCAACTGACGAATAATCATCGTCGCAGACTTAGCGTACCCCCCAATCAGGTGAATCAAGCCGTAGCCGTAGAAGCCAAATCCGGGAATATATTGGTAGTGTACGAAGTGCTGGCGCTTTATGTGGAGCGAGTCTGCTTCATACCAGTTACGGCGGATGGCGAGAATCTCGCCCGATGACTTATCAATAGTCACCACGTACGGCAGGGCAACGCCGGTAGGCTTGCCTTTTCCATCCAAGTCCTCAAACCCTTCTAGGTCCAAGTTTACGTGCATCTCTAGTAAACGATAGCGACTGTCGTTTGTTGCGGTCATTCCGCTTTCGGTGGCCTTCTTTTTCTCGATGTCGTCCAGCTCACCGCTTGGCTCGCCCAGTTCGATGTCCCGGTAGAAACCCCTCTGCTGTAGCAAAGTCATTTCGTTAACGGTCTTGCGCATCACATGGGTTACACGGTCAGCGGACTCAATGCTCGACGCGCCATAGGGAACAACAATGTCCTCAGCGGGAATAAACATAGCTACTTGGCGGCCCTTGCTTGGGTCGTAGTACACCTTCTTGAACGCGGACCCGGCAATAGGCAAGTTCCACAACAGCTTCTCGTGCTCTGGGCGGTACTCCTGCATCTCGCTGGTCAACTGGTAGTTCATGTCGTCGCGTACACGCAACGCGGCTTCTTGTGTCTTCGGGTCGTCTTTACCGATGATCTGGGTCTTGACGGGGCCCGCGGCTGGGAACGTCTCCATGATCGACTCACTTTGGAACCGCACCACAGACTCAGTCAGCATTGGGTGGAACACGCCACACGCATCGATCCATGGCTCAGTGCGCTCTTCGTACTTCAGGCCCAACAGCTTTAAACCCTCAACGTAGGTCTCCGCCCAGTCACTACGGTCAGTAATGTCCTTGTCGAAATCAGCTATCAGGTCACTGGCCAGCTCTTGCAGGACAGACTCGTCCATATACTCCGCAAGGTTAGCGTCAAAATCTTCCGCCGTCTCTTCTTCAGGAGGCAGGTCATCAGGCTCTCCGATCTCGATCTCGATCTCTACCTCAATCTCAGGGTCTATAACCGCGATTGCCGCGGGAGTCAGTGCTTTATCAATAGCCATGGTGTATTCCTTCTATCTAGATTGCGTAAAACCGCGATTTGCGGTACGAGCCAAATACTTCATTATCCTCGTGGTCGCTACTTAAGCGCAACAGGCCGCCTTTACGAATCCGCATCAGTGCCAGAGTCATAGTATCTACCTCATCGTCATGCTCGCCAGCAGGGAACGCCAGTATTTCTTCAACTGTTTTCGCCGCCCATGCTGTTTCAGGAAACCATACGTGTCCACTAGCGAACATATCAGCCACTGCGTTAAGGCGTGCAATTTTGTCTTGGCCTTTACCCGGACTGAAATCCTGAACAAAAATACCCGAACGGCGCATCTCGTCAATAAGCGGTTGACCGCTTGCCTTGGCCTCGACAATAACACTGTCTGGCTGCCACTCGTCGTATTGCTCGTGCGCCATGACTTTAAGTTCCGGAAACTCATACTTCCCCTTTACACTGTTAAGCAGGATAACGTTCTGGGTTCCGTCCTCCTCATGCGTGAATACCCCCCACGTGTGACACACCGAATAGTCGGAGCGCTGCTTAGTAGTGAGGGCCGTATCAAATGACTGCACCGTGAACTCGACTGGCGGGGGCTCCTCTTTCTCCCACCACCTAATCCACTCACGTTTAATAATCGCTGCTTTACTGGCTGTTGGGTTCTGCTGGTATTGCGCGTACCACTGCCACGTAATATGATGCATTGAAGCCCGCGTCTGCTGGAGGCTCTCTAACGTCCATTGTTCGGGCCAAAGTGACTTTTCGTTCTCTGTGTTCTCGTTCAAAATCGCCGGAAACTCAAACGGCTCGTAGACATCACCACCGTCATTCATAGCGGAATCTTTGAGCAGCCGCCCAATTAAATCCCTCATGTGCCATCGGGTGTGCAGCACACATATCTTGCCGTCGGGCATCAGACGCGTACGTAGACCCGCACTGAACCAGTCGTACAGTGTATCTAGCGAGTTCGTATTCCCGGACTTAATGTCCTGCTCGGACAGCGGATCATCCGCAATTATTAAGTGTGCGCCGCGACCGGCAAGAGCACCACCGACACCAATAGCAAAATATTCTCCACCAGCAGTGGTGTTCCACTGTGCAGCCGCTTTAGCGTCGCTTGCGATACGTGTGTTAGGAAAGATTTCAGCATATTCAGGGCTCTGGATTAAGTTACGAACCTTACGGGCCATCACGACGGCCAAATCTGCCGTGTGCGAAGCCACAATTACCTTGTGATCTGGGTGTTTGCCCAAGTACCACGCTGGGTAGTATATGGAAATCATCTGCGATTTGCCAAAACGAGGGGCCATAGACACAGCAATACGGTCTTTTATGCCCTCTTGCACGTCCATTAGTAGGTGGCCAAGACGTTTTAGGTGAACCCCGAACTTGTAGGTGCGGTCTACACGCGCGATAAACGCCAAAAAGTCCATCTGAGCCGCTACATTTAGCTTGCGGGTCTCTAATTCTTCCAAAAGCGACAATAAATCAGCCTGCTGCTCAGGAGGCAGCCCCGCAATTAGCTTCTCGATCTGTTGTGCGTCGAAATCCATTATGTCGGGTTCACGTCGTCAATAGAGATGTCATCAATCTTAATACGGCTAGACGGTGTGGGTTCCGCATTGATAACCCGTGTCAGGCGTTCGCGCAGCAACTGCTCCAACTCTTCAGTCGGACGATGGCGCATTGTGATCTCGGTCTTGTCGGTAAATAACCCAACGTCGGAGATTTTGCCCAGTAACTCTAGGGAGCGCATCCGAATCTTGGGGTCTGCGTTGTCGGATTCAACAAGCAGCTTATTAGTAACATATGTGCGGAGCTGTGCAGCGCTCTTAACAACCGTCTTGTCGTACTCACTCAGGAGTCCCTGCAGATATACTACTACTTGGGGGGACGCAAGGTCCTTATCCGACGCCAACTGGGCCCCGACGAAAATCTCGCGGGCCGTATCCTTGTCTGCTTCCGTTATTGTGCTCGGGTCAGGTAGTCCGCCCGAAGCTTCTAGCGCTCCCATTGCCGCAGCCAGCCGATCTTCGAGGTCCTCAAAGGTGGGCGCAAAATCAGCAAGTGGAATATTAGTGTCTATAACAGCAGTGTACATGGCGAAAGTTTGGCAACCAAGTTGAACGAATTATATATTATTTTTTTCGGGGTACTCGTTATTTTTATATGCCGGGGGGTGTTTCTGACAAAAGGACCTCAATAAATCGTGGCAGGAAGCGAAGGGGGGTGGGGGGTATAATAGCGAACATCGTGGCAACTTTAAAATTTTGCTGCTGGAGTATCCAACACTCAGAACATAGTGACATAGGGGGCCCCATTTGCAAAAAGCGGGGGTGGGTACGGGGTGGGGTCGGCGGGCGGCTAAAAAACGTTTAATTGTTAAACATTATCAACTCTGGAAAAACGCGGTTTGTGGTATTATATGTGTATGGATCAATTCTGATTCATACAAACCAAGAGAATCACCATGACAAAAACACAAATCACTATGGCTCAAATGGGGCGTACGGTTGAACTAGGCAACAACCGTACTCTAGAGATATTCGAAAAGTATGGCGTTTGGTACGCCCTTATTGGCACCCCGTTTGGGGTGGAATATCACGGGCCCCTAGAAAATTTGGAAGATTGATCTTCCAATTTGTGGTATTATATGTGTATGGATCAATTCTGATTCATACAAACTTAAGAGAGAATTCATATCATGACCGTTCTGATCACCAAAACCGCCATTACCGCAACCATTGCATCGTTCACTGAAGCACTTAAAATCGACGGTCAGGCGGCCGATAAGCGCAACATGGCGATTCAAAAAGTTGTCGACCTTATGATTGTGAAGCGTGGAACCCAAGCCACCAAAGACTTTTTGAAAGGCAACGCAACCACAAACCCCGCTCGCTTAGCCGTCAAAGGGCTATTCGACACATTGGTGGAAAAGGGTTTGATTTCAGTTCAAACCGGCAAAATTTACGCGACCAATTTTTGGATAGCGTTCCAAGATAACGTGCCGTTTAGTGCCACTTTATCTAATGAGAAAAGCAAAGCGAAAAAAGAACGCGGCGCAACTATGGGAAACGGTTTGGCAGTCGACAAAGCCACCGTTACAAAAGCGGGCAAAGTGGAAACCACTGATCGCGCCGCACTAGTTCAAACACTCACCAAAGGGTTTGAGCAAAGTCAAATACTTATAAAGGCTGGCGATAGCCAGTTGACCTTGATAGCGTCGACATTGGAAAATCTAATTAACGAGTTGTCTACGCCGTTCTAAATTTCCCAGCCACTCAGCCCCGCCATCCGGCGGGGTTTTTTTTCGCCCAAAATTTTTGGGTGATAGTAGTCCGGGGTTGCGGGGCGAGGGTGAGGGAGGGTGAGGGAGCGGCAAAGATTTAATCGTTAAATGTTTAGATAATAATAATAGCGCGGCAAAGATTTAATCGTTAAATGTTTAGATAATAATAATAGCGGTTTGGCTAAAACTATCATCCACGGCTAGTATATCAACTTTAGAAAACATTAGTTTTGGAGAAGTAGTTTAGAAAAAGTTAGTTTTGGAGAAGTGTTTTGGGCTGTTTTAGGCCTAAAACGCTATTAGTAGTATAAGAATTTGTAACAATGTAACAAAACTGGCCCATTTGTAACAAAACTGCTGTTACAAACTTTTTGAAAACGAAAGTACGCAAGTTGAAATTCAGCAGGGGCGAAGCCAAAGAGAATAAGTAACACTTATATAGAAAAAAAAAAAAAAAAGTAGTAGTGTAACAGTGTAACAAGAATTTGGAGATTAAGCGTCGCTAGAAATTTAACGATTAAATGTTTGCAGATTCGATTTCAAATAATCTTGCCGTCTTACGTGCTTTCCTTTTAGCGCAGATTTGGCTGTTACACTGTTACACGCGTAATAACGGACGTATACTACAAGCCACAACCCAATACAGGCCTCGATGTCACCCCCCTCACTTTTCGTACACCAGTTTTGTTACAAATCGCCAATTTTTGTTACATCGTTACAGATACTAATAATAGTGATATACTTAGACCCTTAACCCAACCACCCAATCAACCGAGATGAACTGGAAACTATCATGCCCATTATTGAATTTGAAATCCCTGACGACTTCGCCGACCGCCTCTCTGAGACTGCAAACGGTGACCTTAGCAACGCGGCGCGTTCCGGCTTGAAATGGGTCGTGGCCATCGCAGGCTCAGGCTCCTATAAACAGTTTGCAGACTTGTGCGACGCAGAGGGCATGGGCAAGGCGGCTATGTTTGACAAAGTTATGGCGTCGTTTCTGACACCTGCTGGAGAGCTGCGACCTCTCGACCGCGCCACGGATGCACAACGGACTACATACAACCGACTGAGCGCCACCGCCAAGGCCACGCGTAGAGAGCGCGACAAAACTATCATCCAGATGGCGACCGAGGGAATCACCCGTGCAATCATCGCCGAGTCCGTGGGGCTGTCCACTATACGAGTGAACCAGATTGTGGCCGACCATAGGGCGCTTGACACACAGGTATAATAGGAGTATAATAGATATATCGAGTGGGAAATCAAACGCTCGGTAAACATTTAATCGTTAAACCTTTTGGAGAAAAGCAATGACACTCAACACAGATGATTTAATACTTATTCGCACCCTGCTCGAAATAACGGCTGTTGACCTCGAGTACTACATCCAAGACACCGACTACAGTGCAAAGTACGCAGGGGAAGCCGAAGCCGTGGCGCGTGCCGACAGGGACTACCTCAGCGACATCCGCGCAGTCCAGACCAAAGTGACATTTAATCGTTAAACCTTTTTGGAGAAAAGCAATGAAGAAATACACAGCCACACTTGTAGTTACATACAAGCAAAACGTAGAAGTAGAGGTAGCCGACGACTACACCCCTGAGCAGTTACTGGCGCAAATAGTGGACAAGTTCGACCAGTTCGGCTCGCAGGTAACAACCACCATCGAAGATGTAGAGGAGACGACATGAAAACATACGAAATAGAACTGCGCCGCACCAGCTACACCGTAGTGACTGTGGAAGCGGAGAACGAGGAAGCTGCCGAGACCCTTGCATGGGCCGAGTTGGAGAAGCACGAGCACAAGGACGGCTACGGCGACTGGGCCATTGAGTCAGTCGAGGAGACGACATGAAAACATCAGAGTTAACCGGAGCTGCCCTCGACTGGGCAGTGGCGAAGTGTGAGGGTATTGACTATGGGAAGGACGACGTGCGGTTTCGGGGTGCATACGCCAGAAAGTACTCAACCGACTGGGCGCAAGCTGGGCCAATTATTGAGCGGGAAGGTATGGGTGTGTGGTGGGCTACGCATTATGTAGATGAAGGTGTCGAGTATGGCAACCATTGGTACGCAGAAGATAAGAACGGTGACGAGGTACGCACAGGCCCCACACCATTAGTAGCAGCCATGCGTTGCTACGTGGCAAGCAAACTCGGCGACACCGTCGAAATACCAGAGGAGCTGACATGAACAACTCAGAGATATACTACGTCAAGGGCGACGACTCGGACACCCAAGGTCAGCCTGTATTGTTCGGAACGCGGGAACTTGCCGAGCAGTACTCAAAAATGATAAACCCTGACGACCAACCCGCACAGTATAAGAAACGAGTGGCCGAGCGCACAGTGTATGGCCGAACATCGAACAGTAAGGGGGGTTGACACACAGGTATAATAGGAGTATAATAGATATATCGAGTGGGAGAGCAGACCCCGATACTCCCCGCAGTGGGGAAACATTTAATCGTTAAACCTTTTGGAGAAATGACATGAACATGTACAGCAAACTTTCGACGCACCTTGAGCGTCATCAATATAAGCGGGGTCAATACAAAGGCGACGCCCCTGCCGACAAAGCCCGTCGGAGCAAGAACCACTTCCGAGTCACCAAGCAGGACACTATGGGGGTGATGTTTCACCAGACGCAGATTATTACTGCCTACCCAGATGGCCAAGTAAGGCTGACCGCTGGGGGGTACGAAGACCACATGACAACACGCAAGGCGTTCCGCGAGATGGGGTTCATCGTATATACCAACAACAACAACGGGTACAAGAACACAAAGGTGCGAATGTACGCACAATCAGCATGGGGCCCTGTGTATGTATACTACTCGGGGATGGTGTTCAACGAGGTGGGGGTCTTAGTGGGCGAGCCAGCCGTTGAGCGCAAGTACGTAGCAGATAGAGACGCACGGAAAGAGTTCAAGGCCTCAGCCAAAGACTTTTTGGAGATGTTACCCATACTGTTGGCGACGAGCGCACAGCGTAGCGCAGATGCCGTGGCGGGTACGAGCTACTACGAGAGTAGACGCGGCTACCGTTATGCACGTGCTAATACCCAGATGACGTTGTCGACGCGGGACGTGGAGAAGTACCCCGAGTTAGTAGATGCGTGGCGCGCCACCTTGATTTTGTACGAGGCCCCGACTATCACCCCTGCGCGGGTGTGGTCAGCGATATACAACAGGTGCACCCGCCGCATGCGAGACGAAGTAAACATTTAACCATTAAACCTTTTGGAGAATCATCATGAACGTAACACTAGCCCAAGCCGCAAACGCTATCCGCACACTAGGTGCATCGAACACCATCCTACTCAGGGGGCAACCCGGAATTGGTAAGTCAACCATATTCAACCAACTCAAGCGCGAGATGCCCGACTACCACGCCTGCTACATTGATGTGGCCAACCTTGACCTCGGTGACCTCGGCATGCCCGTTGTGGATCGCGAACGAATGATTACAGAGTTCGCCCCGTCGTCTCGGTTCGGTCTGGCACGTGACCAGAAGAAGCCTGTATTGTTGATGCTCGACGAGTTGGGCAAGCCCAGCAGTAAGGGTATCCTGAACATGTTGTTGCCTGTGATTCTCGAGCGTAGGCTCGGCGATGTATGTCTACCCACTGGCTCGATTGTGTTCGCGACGACCAACCTCGACACCGATGGTGTGGGGGACATGATTCCGGCTATTGCCTACAACCGTATGACTGTGGTGACCGTTGCGAACCCACTAGCGGACGAGTGGATAAACAACTGGGCTATGAAGAACAACATACACCCCGCGGTCATGGCGTTTGTGCATGAGTACCCACAAGTGTTTGAGTGCTACGCGGACAACCCGCAGGATAAGAACCCATACAACTTCAACCCGATGACGGGTAACACCAAGACGTTTGTGTCTCACCGTTCGATGGCCAAGGCGTCCAACATAGTGGTGGCGCGTGAGGAGTTGGGCGAGGCGTTCCTGCCGTTGTTGGCTGGGACTATTGGAGAGTCGGCGGCGCGTGACCTTGAGGCTATGGTCAATCTGTCTGAGGCGTTGCCTAGTCGCAAGTTGGTGGCCAAAGACCCAGAGGGTACAAAACTACCCCAAGGTACAGCGGCTCGGTTCTTGATGGCGTTCAGCTTGTCGGCCAGTGTGACTGCGGAGACTATCGACGCGTATCTTACATACATGGAGCGTGTAGGTGGCGAGTCGTTCGAGGCGTATTCGTTGTTCGTCATGTCGCTGGCGTCTAATGACCAGAAGGTCGGCATGGCGTGTCGTAACCAGAAATTCACCAAGGCGTGCGCGTCATTGGGCAAGTACTTCTAAGGAGCAGAGTTATGTTGATTATTGAATACACATCCAACGGGCGCAACATCGTCAAGTTTCGTAAGGACTGGACACCCGCGCGTATCAGTCGGGCATACGTCCCGCCCTTGCGTACATACCAATTCGACCGTGATGAACTGCGAGTCCAGAAAGCCTTTATTGGCGCTATCACGCGGCGGTAAACATTTAATCGTTAAATCTTTTTTGGAGAATCATTATGTTGAGTGCAAAAGACCGAGTGCGTAAAGCACACCTAGCAATCATGCAACACCCAGAGTTCTGTCGGTTCAGTGGTGTGTTGGCGTGTGGCGACGTTACATTCACAGAGGACTTGCCCACAGCGGCGACTGATGGGTGGAACGTGTTCTACAACCCTGAGTTCGTTAACACCACGTTGTGCGATGACGCTACCCTGCGGTTCGTTATCCTGCATGAAGGCATGCACAAGGCGTACCGTCACAACAAGATGTGGCGCCGTCTGTTCACGGAGAACGCCAAGCTGGCTAACATAGCGGCTGACTACTTTGTGAACACCGAGCTACATAACGCTGACAGCACAGGCTTTATCAAGATGCCGTCTATCGGTGTCCCGCCGAGCGAGAAGTATTCAGGCTGGTCTGTGGCACAGATTTACGAAGACCTCAAGCAGTCAGGTGAGGAGCCGCCAGACGGTTTCGACGAGCACAAGTGGGGCGAGGGACATGACCCTGTTGACGAAGAAGTACAAGCCGAGCAAGGCAAAGAGATTGACCGCGCATTGCGTCAAGGCGAGATTCTAGCCAAGAAGATTGGCAAGGGGGCCGCGGGTCGTGACGGTATGTTCGGTGACTTGTTGCACCCCAAGGTGGACTGGCGCGTAGTGTTACGTGACTTCATTAGTGAGACGTGCCGTGGACGTGACGAGACTACATGGCAACGACCCAACCGCAGGTTCTTGGCAGACGACATACTCATGCCCTCATGTATCTCGACCACTATGGAGGAGTTGGTCATCGGGTTTGATACGTCAGGCTCATGCTTTGGGGGTGCGGAGATGACACGGTTTGTGTCTGAGATTACCCGTATCGTTGAGGATGTTGCGCCGAGCAAAGTGCATGTAGTCTACTGGGACACTGAGGTGGCAGGGCATCAGACGTTTGACGACGGGCAGTTCGCAGTGCAGAACCTTCAGCCCAAGGGTGGTGGGGGCACGAACGGGTCGGTGTTGTTCACGTACTTACAGCAGAAGGGCATCAAGCCGCAAGCCATCGTGCAGTTTACTGATGGATACATTGACAACTGGGGGTCGACTGATGTGCCTACGTTGTGGGCAATCACAAGCGGTATAAAAGCGCCGTTCGGTACAACTATTCAAGTGGAGGTGTGACATGGGATATAGAAGCGATGTAGCCGCAGTAATCTATTCAAATGGGAATGGTGATGTGAATGATAAGTACGTGGCGCTCAAAATGTTTATGGGTACGAGGTTCCAAGCGTTGTCCGACCAGTGGGGTGAGGAGTTCAGTTGGAACGACCCATTTAAGAGACTAGAGTTCCGATGCGAGGGTATAAAGTGGTATGACATTTTTCCTGAAGTTACCGCGTTTGAGGCTATGTTGGAGTCGTTGAGCGAGATGGGATACGACCACGAGTTTTTGCGAATCGGGGAAGAATCTGACGACGTCGAGTGTCGGGGTTCTGGTAACGATTATGTGTTGCGGGTACACCGCGCAATTGAATGGGACTAATGACATGAACATACTACAACTTAAAGAACAACACCCCGAGCAGTTCGAGAAGGAGCACATGCTGTACGTGGAGCACTGGCTTGACTATGACTGGTGGGAGCACGTCTACGACAACTTCCGCGAGAGCTGCGCCGCCACGTATGACTTGCAGGTGGTGGAGATTACTTTCTCAGGGTTCCACTCGCAGGGGGATGGCGCGGCGTTCAATGGCTGTATGCCACTGAGCAAGTACATGTCTGTAAATAACCTTGATGTAAAGTACCCCGCGTTGTACATACACGCTAAAGAACTCAAGCTGGAGATTCAGTCTGTGGTGAGCCGTCGAAGCTGTTACATAGAAGGTGTTGATACCGGTGACTGGGACGTGCAGTCATGGCCGAGTGGGGTGTTCGCTTTGCTTGATGCGGATGTATGGGATGAGATGGTAAACGCCGACCTCCGTGATGGGAACTTTGAGGAGGAGACGACCAAGTTTCTCCGCGGTCTGGCAGATGACTTATACAAGCAGTTGGGTAGAGAGTATGAATACCTGAGCAGTGAAGAAGCCTTCATTGAGTCAGCCGAGTGTAATGAAATTAACTATGAGGTATCCGTATGAGAGCAGTAATAAAGATAGCAGACCACAACGTGATTCTCGACATGAGGCAGCTTGACGCGGTGATGACTATCATGCGCCAAGCGGAGTGCCTTGAAGAAGAACACATAGGTAAAGGCAAAGGTACGCATGGGTATGAGATGTCGTACATGAATAAGATAACCCCCCCAGTGACAGGCTTACTACGTTGCGACATGGTTAACGACGAAACGTACGAGGCAATAAAAGCACTAACCGCAATCCGCAACGCAAACATTTAATCGTTAAACCTTTGGAGAATCATTATGAATACAACAAACCCAATCGCAGGTGTCGCACGTTCGGCCATGTTGGTCGACCTAAACATCAAGGTATACTCAGGCCGCAAGAAGGACACCTACACACAAGAGCGTGTGGTGGTAGACAGCCACGCCGCATCAAAGCGTGCTTCCTCGGTGTACAAGAATCTATTTGCAGATTGTGTCGAGCTAGACGCTATCACTAAGTTCCAAGCCAAGGCACGCGCCGAGCACTACCGATTGACAATACCGTGGAGTGATAACGGCTCACGCCTCCTGCCGACTAAAGCCCTGATGGAGTACAAGAAAACGATGAACGTATACCAGAATGATTTTTATCAGTTGGTAATGACATACCTCGATAAATATGACACACTGGTGGCGAAAGCAGCGTTTCAACTAGGTACACTATTCGATAGAGATGAGTACCCACAGCGCGATGTAGTCGGGCACAAGTTTGCGTTCTTTACTTCGTTCATGCCTCTACCTACGAGTGGTGACTTCCGATTGGATGTTGAGACCGAGGTACAGCGCGAACTTATTGAACAATACGAGATTGCTGCGACAGCGCGTGTGCAAGAGGCAACGAAAGATTTGTGGGATAGACTACACGCGTCCCTGACCCGACTCAGTGACCGATTGGTGGTCGATGAAGATGGCAAGAAGCGCAAGTTTCACGACACGATGGTCACTGGAGCGTTAGACCTGTGTGAATTACTCTCTACGCTAAACGTAGCCCAAGACCCTACGCTGGAGAAGGCGCGGCGTCAGTTGGAGGATACGTTGCAAGGTGTGGAGCCCGATGAGTTACGTAAACATGAAGGACACCGTATGGAGATTAAGCAGAAAGTAGATAGCATTCTTGAGGCATTTGACTGGGGACTTAATGACTAAACCTGCGTACGAAATACGGTACACAGAAAGTGCGGGGCTATTCACGGTACAACTGTGGCACAACGAGAGGGGCGCTACAAGCGTCCAACGCTCACGACTGCTACACACGAGGCCGGAGTGGCTTAGTACTATTATTAACACCGCACGTATAGGGAACCGCCTACGTATAGTGGGCTTACCGCCGCCGGAATTTATCTGTTGGTTCACAACGGATGAAGACTATAACTTGATTAACTTTTTGGAGTTCGACGAATGACTATTGCCAGTGATGTGTATACCTTGTTGATACACGATGTACCCGTACCCCCACTTGACCGTGCGCTGGAGATGTATCTTATCCAGCCAAGTGGAGGCAACCTTTCACCCCTGTTGTACGCCGTCGTCGAGCATGCAATATCTCACGGGATTGATGTATACGCAGCGTGGGATGACTACGCTCGTGACTTACCCAAAGACCCCGCGCAACTTGAAATGTTTTAATTGTTAAATCTTTAGGAGAAAAACTATGACTAGACCACTAACCAAACAAACCCGTGCAATCATACGAGCTCTCAATTCGGGCAAGCCCGCATCTCAAATTGCCACAGACCTAGACATCCCTATGTACACCGTGCGCAACGCCAAGCACCGCCATAGTAGTTTGCTAATGCCAGTGAAGAAAAAGCCTGCCGCCAAGTGGGCTACAGCCGCAGTCGTTACATCTGACACTTCAATAATGAATACCAAGGCGCTTGGAGACTTGGCGTTTCAACAAACTCAGTATGGGTTAGGCCGCCCGTTGCCTAAGCAGTTATCTCTTTGGGCGCGCATCAAGGCTGTGTTTACGGGGGACTACTCATGACTAAAAAACTAACCCCAGTTGTAGAAGCCCCAACAACCAGCAAGATGGCTGGAATCTATAACGAACCCCCCAAGCCAGCCGTGAGGCCGGGCGCGGATAACCACCTGAAGTATCCAAGTAGGATGGGGCAGTCCCTGCTCTACAAGGATGGCAGAGAGGGGAAGTTGAAATGACTAAGCCTGTAGTACCCAACGCATTTAATACTCCGGGCCTGTTCAAGATAGACATGCTCCCGTTCAAGAAAAGCACGTCTGGCACGGTAGGAGGCAAAGTAAGGTCGGCCAACACAAACGGCAACGCGCCCCCTATGGTTAACTCAAAGAACGCCGAGAGGTACACGAAAGTCAAATGAAAAAACGTAGTAAGTACCGACCAAAGCCCGTGATTATTAACCCGATGGGATACGTCATGGAGAGTATGACCCCCGTCGCCCTGCATGATTCGTTTATGGTTGACTTGAGGTTGGTTAACCACATGGCGATGGCGGCACTTGCTCAAGGCACTGCTACAAAGGCGGACGTCAATGCCCTGATTAACGCGCTGAATGTGATGGAGTCCTTGTGGCGACTCGGGTTTGGCGAAGAGTACCGTGGGGTTGTTGATGCGGGATTGCGGGCGTTGCGTTCGGTGGGTGCTAGAGGTGTAGAGGCTAACAAGTTTGTCCCAGTAGCCGCTGAGATGGACGCGCTCAACACGGCCATGGAACTGCACGACGCCCAGCTTGAGGTCATCACAGTCCGAGACATGGAACGAGCCGTCAAGCTTGTGCATGACGAGATTAAATATAAACGTGCCACACCAATTGTGGTTGAGGAGAAAGCATGACTAAGGTTTGTACAAAATGCAACGAGACAAAACCACTGACCGCGTTTAGTAAGAAGCGATGGGTAAATAAAGACGGTACAACGCGAGAACGCCTACGTGCTCAGTGCAACCAATGTCGGCACGCGACCGATAAACCATTAACCCCTGAGCAACGCGCAAAACATAACGCAAAGGCCGCGCAGTTAAGGTCAGATCGTCTAGCAAAGATGACCCCCGCAGAACGGACTAAGCTCAAACAAAAACAAAACGCATGGACGAAGGCGTGGAGAACCAATAACCCAGATACCGCGTTCAAGATGAAGCAACGGTACCGAGTTAAGCACGCCGCGCAGATTGCGGCCAAGAAAGCCACCTATGCGGCGACGCCACACGGGAGAGCCTTAGATAGCGCTCGCTACCATAAGTACTATGCAAATAGGTCGGGGGAAATACTAGCGCGAGCAAAGTTGCAGCGCGATAACTTGGGAGATTCGTATGTCAAGTCGTTGATATTTAGGCACAAGTCATCAACCTATTTGATTCCTGTATCGCTTGTCGAGGCACGCCGCTTATACACGCAAATTAAACGTGAACTGAAGGAAAAACTAGCATGAAAAACATAACTGAACTAACCACGCAACTAGCTGAACTATTCGCCGACCTTAAGACTGGGGTAGTGGATGTGAAGGTCGCATCAGAAATGAACAACACGGCGGGGAAAATTATAAACGCTCAAAAAGTTTTGCTTGAGTACGCGGCGTTGACCAAAACAACACCCGACGTCCCGTTCTTAAAGTAGGCCCATACAGGAGAAGAACATATGACACGAGAAGAACTATTAGCAGACGACACGCAGTACTGTTGCTACTGCGGACAAGAGAAGGCACGGTTTCAATGCTGCGGTGAGAACCACTTTCAGACCCTTGCTGAGATGTCCGCTGAGGAGCGACAAGAGTTTTTAGACGACGAGGAGTAAGACATGACACCTTTAATTAGGGAAATGGTCAGCCTTGTAGTTGATGCTGGCCTTGACCCAACTCAAACGCATTGGTTTGATTTGACGGGTGTGATTAAAACCCCCCACGTTGCCGCAGACCCCAAGCGGTATTTATTGCATCCAGCACCGTACAAAAAAGTAATGTTGTGTGCCCACACAGCGCACGGAGACTTTTTGTTGTTGATAATTACAGAGCCTGCCGCGACCATAGTAACGGGTTGGATACTAAAGACGACGGGGTATAAATCCCTCGGGTCTTTTTTGTTCGCTGAATATAATGGCGAGCCAAAAGTGGGGCCGGTTGATAAACCCATTGACTCGCAAGACCTAGCAATGATGACCCGAATTGTTGCTATGTTTTATTCGTCACTGGACACTAGGACTAAAGCGTTTGTACCAACGGTAAGGAATACATTCACAAACCGCAGAAAGGTCCAACAAGGCAAGTTGCCGAGCTATGACTGGCATACAGTTGTAGTAGAGCCCTCTAAGCCCCAGCAGGAACACCAAGGCGGCACGCACGCAAGCCCACGCAGGCATCAAGCCAGAGGTCATTGGAGAACCTATAAGTCTGGGAAGAGGGGGTGGGTTAAAGAGAATTGGAGAGGTGATGCATCTAAAGGCACGGTTTTTAAAGATTATTTCTTAAAGGAGAACACATGACCGAGCAATACAAAATGGGCTGGACTGACCCGCGTATCATGTCAATGGTAGAGTTGTTTGCTGATTACGTTGCCACAAAAGCGCAGGTACATAAGCCTTGGGTTGGGCTGACAGCAGAAGACTACGACTCAATGCGTCCCCGTGTGCCATATATCGTCAATGACTTTTCGTTTGCTGATGTTGCAGCAATTGTTGAAGCCAAATTAAAGGAGAAGAACAAATGACTAATTTAGAAGTTATGAAGCCATGTCCATTTGATGGGAATCAACCCGAAATGAAACACAAGGATGGTTCATGTGGATATTCCCCGGGGCAATACTATATTTCCTGCGGCTGCGGGTGTAGTTCGCCCAAATTTGACGATGAAAAATGGACAAAGAGGAAGGGAACTATTAGTATTTCCAACGAGGCAAAACAGGCTGCTCTACTTTGGTGGAATAGGAGAAACACATGACTGAAGAAGACGAGTACGCCGAACTGGGGAAGCTCTATACCAAGAATCTGGCCGCTGCTATGCGCAAAACCTTGGACGATGCTTGCAACAAATTTCCTGCGTACAAGGAGATGACCCCACCCGAGCAGGAGTTCATTAAAGTGATGGTGGCGGCAAATCTAGGCGGGCACTACGGCGGCTTTAACAACAAGGAGAAGAACACATGACCGCACACATTACAAAAACATGGTTTGACGGAGAAAAAATTGTGACCCAAAACATTCCTGAATCTGAAATATACAAGCCCGAGTGGGTTGGGCTGACGCAGGGCGACATTGACAAAGCATGGGAGTGGGCGCAAAAAAGTTCACCGCATGGTGTGACCCGGATTGAGACGTTTGCCCGCGCCATTGAAGCCAAATTAAAGGAGAAAAACCATGGCTAAGTTAATCGACTTCCCCATCGGCATTAACGAGGGCGAGACGCGCCTAGACCTTGACCCCGACGCGGTATTGACTGGAGCAGTAGGAATGCTAAAAGAGGTGGTGATTGTTGGTTATGAATCTGACGGCTCATTGTATTTTGCAAGCACCCGCGCCAATGCGCCTGATGTGCTGTGGCTACTGAAACAGGCTGAGCAGAAACTCTTGGCCATCAAACGGGAGATGAGGAAATGACCAAAGAAGAAGTTATTGCAATGGCGCGTGAGGCTGGATTTACGGTTGGCCCGTCAAGAGATGGCCCCGATGATGTGTGGGGAGTCGCTTCAACCCTTGAACACTTTGCCGCCCTTGTCAGGAACGATGTCTTCAACAAGCACACTCATTTGTGGCTCACGCGAATAAACGAGGCGGTAAAGGCCGAGCGTGAAGCCTGTGCCAAGTTGTTGGAAGGTGGCAGTTTTTTACATGACCAATCTCCAGCAAAACTGCTGGCAGACGAAGCGGCAAAAGCAATCAGAGCAAGGAGTAAGGTATGAGCGGTGACCACAACACCAACCAAGACTACGGCAAACGGCTAGACAAAGCAGCCGAGCACCTTGGCGCGGGCGCATTGAAACTGATAAAGCAAATACTTACCAAGCACGATGCGGCAATCATTGAGGCAAGCCAAGAGGCTATTGAAACGGCAGTGTTGGCAGAGCGTGAGGCGTGTGCAAAGGTGTGTGACGAAATCGTGGCCCGTTACAGACACGCAGACGATGCTCCTGAGATGGTTGCCGCCAACTGGTGCGCCGACGGCGTGCGCGCAAGAGGCAGTGTTTAAGTTACTACTGGCTTTGTTGATGCTACCAACATCAGTAATGGCCGTGCCGTACAGTAAGCAGGCAAAATGCTTGGCTGACAATCTGCACTACGAAGCACGTGGCGAAAGTCTGGCGGGTATCAGGGCGGTAGCTAACGTAGTCTTAAACCGAGTCGCAAGTAAGCGCTGGCCGAATTCTATCTGCAAAGTTGTGTATCAAAAAAAGCAGTTTAGCTGGGCTAACGATTACAGAGCTAGAAACCCAAGGCTGGTGGCGTACACACAGAAGGTGCAACGAGTAGTGGCCAAGGCAATGGCGGGGCGATTGAAGGACAACACGAGAAAGTCAACGCATTACCACACAATAGCGGTTTACCCCAAGTGGGCGGGCAGGTTGGAAATGACTGAAGTAATTGGGTTTCATGTTTTTTATAAATATCACAGGAGAAAGAAATGACTTGCAACGACTGCGAACGATACAAACTGAGCGCGTCCATGTGGCGTGCCGAAGCATACAAACACGCGGGTACGCCCTTACCGTGGGAGCCCGAAGAACTGCTACGCAAAGAGTATGAGCGTGGGTACGCAGACGCTATGAAGCCGCAGACCCCCGTACCCCCAAAGGAGAAGAACACATGATTGACGTATATAGACTCGGATTGACGCTAATTGCGGTTATGATTATTTCAGCCACCACAGGGTTCCTGTGGGCCTTGGCTACACACTAAAGGGTTTATATGAGCGGACACCGCCGCGAGCTAAACGTAACACCCGCTGCTAGGGAGTCAGCACACCGCAAGATCACCCTCACGTTGGGTGTGTCGGGAGCGGGTGATGAGCAGGTGAACGTCCTCCTTACCGCATTGGCGCACGTTGCCATGCGCGAAAATTTAGAGATGGCGAGCGTCATATGCGCTTTGACCTCTATATACCTTGAGTTCGAAGATATGTACTGCGATGAGGACGACGACGATGACTGAAACAGAACGTGAGCTTGATTTTTTGGTAGCGGAATTAAGGGAAGAAAACGGCATCTTGCGACGAGCCTTAATGAGCGTCCTTGCGCTACCCACCCCACACAAACCGGAGACCCCCCATGACGACAAAGATTCTTACTGACGCCTTATACCGTGGCGCCGATGATATACAGCACGGCGGTTCGCACTACACAGAGATGGCGGTACAGCCGTGGGCTGTAATGAAAGCGGTGCTGACGCACGACGAATTCGTTGGGTTCCTAAAGGGCAACATCATCAAGTACAGCCTGCGCGCCGGACGTAAAGAAGGCACAGACGATGCAGGCAAGGCCAAACACTACATGCAAAAGTTAGAAGAAGTTCAGTCTATGTGGTGAAAATCTGCCCAACGCATGCAAGCCTTGTAGATGCGAACATGTTTTGGGGGTGCTACTTGTCCACATAGACAGTGATCTTTGCAAGTAGCTCCATTCTCCACACGGTGAGGGGGGCACCGAATCTACATATCCCCCCACCCCTAACAAAGGAGAACTCATGGCCGCAACACCCGAAGCCAAAGTAAAAGCGAAGATACACAAAGCGCTTAAAGACGCTGGCGCATACGCCGTAAACTACATCGGTGGTATGTACGCAGCAAACGGAACCCCAGATATACTCGCCTGCCTTGATGGCCGGTTCATTGGAATCGAGGCGAAAGCTGGCTACAACAAACCAACAGGTATCCAAGTACTCAGCCTGCGAAAGATTGATAAGGCTGGCGGCTTGGCCCTCGTTATTAACGAGAAGAACCTTGACTACCTGCACACGTGCCTCGCTGACATCCATAACGCTGTGCACAACTATCACCCTTACGAGAAGATTCTAGATGAAGCTAATAACGATTGACTTTGAGACGTACTACGACCGACAGTTTAGTCTTACCAAATTAACAACCGAAGAGTACGTACGCTCTTCCCAGTTCGAGACGATTGGGGTAGCGACACAGATTAACAACGAGCCGCCAGTATGGTTCCCCAAGCATGAAGTAGCCGCCCACCTTGCCAGTATTGATTGGTCTGATGCGATGGTCGTGGCGCAGAACACCGCGTTCGATGGGGCAATCATGGCGTGGCGTTACGGCATCAAGCCGATGGCATGGGCGGACACACTGGGTATGTCTCGCGCGTTGTACCCACATGAGCGGGCGCACTCACTAGCTAAACAGGCAGAGCGGTTTCGTATCGGGGTAAAAGGCGACGAGGTTCTGAACGCGCTGGGTAAACACTATGATGACTTCACTGCGAAGGAGCTGGCGAGGTACGGTTCCTACTGCTGCAATGATGTGTCGCTGACGTATGGCTTGTTCAACATCTACATGGAGATGGGGTTCCCCAAGAAGGAGCTAAAGCTCATCGACTTAACCCTGCGTATGTTTACAGAACCTGCGTTGGTGTTAGATAAGGAGCACTTGATAGACCACTACGATGACGTGCTGGCGCGCAAGGAATTGCTACTGGATAGTGTGCGTAGAATCCTGAAAGCGGATGAGGACGAGGACGTTAAGAAGTTGCTCATGTCCAACCCGAAGTTTGCAACACTGCTGGAGAACTACGGTGTAGAGCCGCCAATGAAAACCAGCCCGACCACAGGTAAGCAAACATACGCGTTCGCCAAGACAGACGAGGAGTTTCAGGCGTTGACGGAGCATGAGGATGACCGTATTCAGTCCCTTGTTGCGGCACGTTTAGGTAACAAGTCCACCATTGAGGAGACACGTACCAAGCGATTTATTGATATGGCTGACCGAGGCGCGTTCCCAGTTCCATTGCGGTACTACGGTGCGCACACCGGGCGGTGGTCGGGTCAGGATAAGATAAACCTGCAGAACTTGCCGAGCCGTGGGGCTAACGCGAAGAAGATTAAGCAGGCGATCAGAGCGCCCGAAGGCTATGTATTTATTGACTGCGACTCGGCTCAGATTGAAGCTCGTACCTTGGCGTGGCTAGCTGGCCAGACAGACTTGATTGAGGCGTTTACTAACAAGGAAGACGTGTACAAAATTATGGCGGAGGCAATCTACGACACTCCTCGGGAAAAGATAGATAAGCAGCAGCGTCAGGTAGGCAAGGTGGTTATTCTCGGTGCCGGTTTTGGCGTTGGGCATCACAAGCTACAGGCGTTCTTGAAGACGCAGGCGGGGGTTACGGTCGAGTTAGAAGAAGCCAAGCGCATGATTGATACATACCGCGCATCGAACTTTCGCATAAAAGAGTTATGGTACAAAGCGGACGAGGCGTTGGAGGCGCTACGCATGGGGCAGACGTTTCAGGTTGATGTACCGGGCGTTATCAATGCGGTGCCGGGCTCAGGACTGACGTTGCCTAGTGGGCTATTTGTCCAGTACCCGGGTCTAGCGAAGGCGTTTGACGCGGAGAAAGGACGCGACCAGTGGACGTATATGTCCAAGGGTATCAAGACGTACATATACGGCGGGAAAATCGTGGAAAACTTTACCCAAGCAGTAGCCCGTTGCGTAGTGGCCGAGCAGATGCTGCGTGTTGCTCAGCGGTATAAGGTGGCGTTAACCGTACACGACTCGGTGGGGGCGCTGGCTAAGCGCGAGGAGGAGGAAGAAGCGAAGGCGCACATTGAGACGTGCATGTCGTGGCAGCCAAGCTGGGCCAAAGGATTACCCCTTGGGTGTGAATCAGATGTAGGGGATAGCTATGGCGGATAGCGTTATACTATAAAACTCAAAGAACTACAGGTTGTTTCTATGGCACTCGTGCACTCGTATTCCTCAATTAAAGATTTTGAGGGCTGCCCTCGCAGGTTTCATACGGTTCGGATTCTCAAACAGTTTAAATCGAAAGACACTGACGCTACGCTGTACGGTACTGCCGTACACAAAGCACTCGAGGACTACGTGCAGGACGGGGTAGCGATACCCCCCAAGTTCGCACAGTTCCAGAAGTTTGCCGAACCGCTGGCTCATATGGAAGGAATCGTGTACTGCGAACGCAAGATGGCTATTACCGCTAATTTTCGCCCCACAGACTTCTTTGCGGCTGATGCGTGGTTCCGAGGTGTCCCAGACTACCTGTTGGTAGATGATGCTAAGGAGACCGCTTTTGTTGTGGATTACAAGACCGGGAAGTCAAGCAAGTATGCAGACAAGGGGCAGTTGGAGTTGATGGCGGCCATGACGTTTGTGCACCACCCGGAAGTCCAAGTTGTCAAGGGAGCCCTGCTGTTTCTGGTAGTTGGCGATGTCATTAAAGCCAAGTACACTAGGGCAGAACTACCTGAGATTCTGTCAAAGTGGGCAGGCAGAGCGGACGGTATCAACGCAGCATTGACGCACGGGGTATGGAATCCTCGCGCTTCCGCGCTGTGCAGATTTTGCCCAGTTGAATCTTGTGAAAACCATGGCTAATGCTAAAAGAGATTACCGTGCCGAGTACGACAAGTACCAAGGCACCTCGGACCAGAAGAAGAATCGCGCCAAGCGAAACTCTGCCCGCAGTCAGTTGATGAAGGAAGGCCGAGTCTCCAAGGGAGACGGCATGGACGTAGACCATAAGAAGCCGTTGTCAAAGGGCGGTTCAACCGCCGCGAGTAACCTACGCGCTGTAAGTAAGAATGTCAATCGGAGTTTCCCCCGTACCAAAACAGGGGCGATTAAAACTAAAAAATCCTAACGCTGCGGCGATAGGTAGGGTAAGATTAGTTGTCGGCCTTCTCCGCCGACGGTTCTATCCTTGTTGGAATTTAGCCCGGAAGTTCGCTTCCGGGCCCTTTTTGTGTGTTTGTTATATTGGTGGTATATGGAAATCCTGCAAGACAGGGCGCTCGTGTTTAATACACGGAAGGCGTCACAAATCACTGCGCTCATACCTAAGAGCCACATCCTTGACGAGAACGATGGCGTATCAAAAGTCATGGTTCATTGGGACTTGGACGAGATGCGGATTCTGCGTAACCTCGGCATCAAAGATGTACCTCATCCCATTCTGGGACGGTACAAGTGGCCCGGTATGTACACCCCGTTCAATCACCAGAGGGACACCGCGGTTTTCTTAGCCACGCACCCCCGCTGCTTTGTGTTTAACGAGGCGGGTACGGGTAAGACCGCTGCGGCGGCATGGGCTGCCGACTACCTGATGAACAAGGGGCTAATCAAACGGGTACTGGTTGTCTGCCCTGTATCTATTATGGATACCGCGTGGCGCGCAGACTTGTTCAAGATTGTCATGCACCGCTCATGTGCTATTGCGCAGGGCAGTAGGGAGCAACGCAAGGCAGTCCTCAGCAAGGACTACGAATTTGTCATCATCAACTTTGACGGTGTGAAGGTAGTCGAGAAGGAGTTGAAGGCGGGCGGGTTTGATTTGATTATTGTGGACGAAGCCAACGCCATTAAGAACGTGCAGACAGACCGCTGGAAGTCGATCGCGGCGCTGACGGACCCAACTACTAGGTTGTGGCTTATGACGGGCACACCGGCCTCTCAGTCACCGCTTGATGCGTATGGTCTGGCCAAGCTGGTTAACCCCAGCACCGTGCCGATGTTCTATGGAAAGTTTCGGGATCAAGTCATGGTTAAGATTACGCAGTACAAGTGGGTGCCAAAGCAGGACTCCAAGGACGTCGTACATAAAGCCTTACAGCCAGCGATTCGGTTCACTAAGGAAGAGTGCCTAGACCTGCCTGACCTGTTGTACTCGGTTAGAGATGTACCATTGACCCCCCAGCAGAGTAAGTACTACACAAACATTAAGCAGCAAATGGTGGCGCTAGCCGCTGGCGCTGAGATTACCGCAGTGAACGCCGCGTCGATGCTGAACAAGCTGCTGCAGATTTCACAAGGGGCGGTGTATACGGACGATAGGGACGTGGTGGAGTTTGATGTGGCTAACCGATTCAAGGCGCTGGTGGATGTGATCGACCAAACCGACCAGAAGGTATTGGTGTTTATACCGTATCGCCACGCGTTGACGTTGGTGGAAGATAAGATTCGTGCCGCAGGGTATACGTCAGCCACAATCCACGGGGGAATATCAGCACCGAACCGAGCCGAGATTATTAAGGACTTTCAAACCGAAGACAACGTGCGTATCTTGTTAATGGTTCCGCAAGCGACTGCGCACGGTATCACGTTGACTCGCGCTGACCAAGTAGTGTGGTGGGGTCCAGTAAGCTCCACCGAGATTTATTTACAAGCAAATTCGCGTGCACACCGCCAAGGGCAGAAGAATAAGGTTACAGTCACCCACCTGCAAGGGTCGCCTGTAGAGAAGCGGATGTACGTTATGTTGGGGCAAAAGATCGACATGCACATGGACCTTGTAGAACTTTACAAACAAGAAATAGAAAGTCCTTGACTCAAAGGATTGACAGTGTATAATTTGATTCATGGGCGGGGGAGATACGGGTTAGCGCCGTAGTGTTGGTGGATGAAAACACTGCTTTATGTGAGCCCCCGCTCATACCTATAAGGAGAAAGAGAATGGACGTACAGAAGCTGATAAAAGCCTACGTTAAGATTCGGGACGCAAAGCGCGAAGCCGAAACGGAAGCTAAAAAAATAATTGATGTTCTGCAGGTACAGCTCGATGTAATTGAGCAAGAGCTTCTGCAGTTGTGTAAAGATACTGGCCAAGATGGCGGGAAGACCGAGTTCGGTTCTTTCAAGCGTTCGGTCAAAACCCGTTATGACACGAGCGACTGGGGACGGATGTATGAGTTTGTTAAGGAGCACGGTGTACCCGAACTTCTTGAGAGACGACTCAGCCAAACCGCTTTCGCAGAATTCATAAACCAGCGCCCAGACTTGCTGCCCGAAGGTACTAACGTAGTCTCACGTTATGCTGTTACGGTCACTCGTTCGCGTGCAAATTAAAACTTGTTTAAAGGAAATACCATGAGTAATATTAGTCTGTTTCAGTCCGGTTCAGTAATCCCTGACTACCTCCGTAACGTCGCTGATGAGGCGACCCGCGAACTTGCTGGTAACTCCGGCGGTAAGAGCATCTCCATTAGAGGTGGTGTATGGCGCATGATGGTTGGTGGTGAACAAGTCGGGCAGAACGAAGAGCGTTCGATGCCTATGGTCATTATCGCGACTAGTAAAGGTACACAGCGTACGTTCTACGCTGAGAAGTACGAAGAAGGCAAGGACATCCGCCCATCATGCTGGTCTTCTGAAGGTATCGTGCCCAACGAAGAAGTGGCTGCCGAGTCTCGCCAAAGTGTTAACTGCGGTACATGCCCGCAAAACATCGAAGGTTCAGGCGAAGGTAAAGCGCGTGCATGCCGATTCAGCAAACGTATCGCGGTGACATTAGAAAACGACATCAGTGGCAATGTGTACCGTCTGACGGTTCCGGCTAAGTCTTTGTTTGGTCGTCCTGATGGCGACAAGATGCCACTACAAGCGTACGGTAAATTCTTGTCCGGTCACGGTATTCCAATCACAGGCGTTGTTACCGAAGCTCGTTTTGATACAAGCGAAGCAGTGCCAGTGTTGAAGTTCCGTGCAGTTCGCCCGTTGAGTGAGCAGGAGTGGAATGTCGCTAAGGCTCAGAGTACAACTGACGATGTCCGCGCGGCATTGGAATTGCGCTTTGCTCCTAAGAAAGACAATGCACCCGCATTACCAGCGGCGTTCACGCAAGCTCCAGTAGTAGCGAAGAAAGCTAAAGTGGAAGAGCCAGTGGAGGATGTAGAAGACGAGCCGGTTATTCGTCCAAAGCAAAAAGCAGAGCCCGCGAAAGTTGGCAAAGCCGCAGAGGACGTGTTGAGCCAGTGGTTGACTGACGATGAAGATTAATTCAGGGCGTGGACATAGCGTCCACTTCTTGCGGCGTGTGGAACGTGCGGCTCTTACCGAGCCCGTAAAAACCTTGGCGGCGCTACTTCTACTAAAAGAATATCCTGTGATGTTCGTAGCAGATAAGTTGGGTGTTACTCGGGCGACCGTGTACAACTGGCTGACCGGTAGTTCCGCTCCACGCTCACGTCTTCACCTTGCGGCTATTGAGAAATTCGTTTCCCGATACTACAAGTGATGTCGTCCGAAGGGTGGCACTTGGTGCCACCCTTTTATCCTCTTTTCTGAAAGAGTGCATGTGACAGATTTTCTTCGCTCCATCTTACCTACGAGTGGCAGGTATTGCGCCGTTGGTATTCGCGGTGGTGTGGTTCACCAGACGTTTTACGATTCCCTTGAGGAAGTCGAGGCGGTTGCGGACGGGCATAACTCTACGGGTGTAGACGCGTATTTTGCAATGGCATCTTATGATGACCAAGGCATGCGTAAATTACCCAATGTCCAGTTCCTTCGCGCTTTGTTCCTTGATATTGATTGCGGACCTAAGAAAGACTACATCGACCAAGCGGACGGCGCTAAAGCGCTCTCTGCATTTATTACGGCAACGGGATTACCCACGCCTACTCTTGTAAATTCTGGTGGCGGCCTGCACGTATATTGGCCGCTGACTCGCGATGTGACTGTTGAAGAATGGAAGCCTATGGCCCGTTCCCTAAAACAGTTATGTAGCACCCAAGCTTTGCACGCCGACCCTTCTGTGACTACAGACGCGGCTCGTATTTTGCGTTTGCCGGGCACTGCTAATTTTAAGAACGGCCAGAGCCGTCCGGTACAAATCATTTCACAGGGTCAGCCTGTAGATGTCGAGACAATGTTAGGCCTCCTGCCTACGCCGCCTGTGGATTTATCCGCAGCAAAGATGTTCGGCATGGATGACACATCACGCGAACTGGCTGGGGACTACCCTGAGTGTTCGTTTAAGAAGTTGGCCAAGCTCAGCCTGAAAGGTAATGGCTGTGCGCAGATCGACCGGGCACTGCGGGAGTCAACTACGCTAGAGGAGCCTTTGTGGCGTGCCGCGTTGTCTATCGCTACGCGTTGCTCTGACCGCGTAATTGCTATCCACAAGTTGTCTAGTCCGCACCCAGACTACGAGCCAACGACCACGGAAGAGAAGGCAGCAGAGACTAAAGGTCCGTACCTGTGTAGCTGGTACAAAGAGAACTATGGCGCTGGGTGTGAGGGTTGTAAGCAGACCGTCAGTACGCCTTTGATGTTGGGTAAGACTGTCGCGGAAGCCCCGCTCACTGCGGAAGGTGAATACACTATTGCCGCACCAGAAGATGAGGACCACGCGCCTAGAGAGATTAGCGTCCCCTCGTACGGCCACCCATATTTTCGTGGTGTGAACGGTGGTGTGTTCAAGAAGGTTAAAGCCGCTGACGGCGAGACCGAGACGGAGGTTGAAATATACCGAGATGACCTGTATCTAACTGAACGGTTTTACGACTCGGATACTAATGGGGACGGCGAAGGCGAGATGGTAGGCATCAACCTGCACATGCGCAAGGACGGCTTACGCCGGTTCTACAGCTCCGTCAAGGACATCATGAAGCCCGACACCTTGCGTGACTTGCTAGTGCGCAACGGCGTTATTACTTACGGAAAACATACACAAGAGCTTATGGCCTACTTTGCATCATCACTGCGCCGCCTGCAGTCACAATACGCGGCTAACCGGACTCGCCACCAGATGGGTTGGACCTCTGACAGACTTGGGTTTGTTGTTGGCGACCTTGAGTACACCGCAAGCGGTACAAAACTGGCTCCCCCCGCAAGTGGAACGAGACAAATGGCGGCAGCGTTTAAGCCAACCGGTACCCTAGAAGAATGGAAAACCATTGCTAACTTCTACGACCGAGTTGGGCTAGAGGCGCATGCATTCACGTTGTTCTGCGGGTTTGGTTCACCTTTGTTGAAGCTGCTGAACCACCCAGTTGTTAAGGGCGTGCTGGTTCACTTGTACAACGCAGAGTCTGGCGCGGGTAAGTCAACGGCACAGATGGTGGCTAACTCAATCTTCGGTTCCCCCGAGGATTTGTTGATTCGCCCAAAGGATACCGCGGCATCTAAGAACCACTTGGTCGGTATGTTGAATAGCATCGTGGCTACGATTGACGAGATTAGCAACGACACGCCCGAGATGGTGTCGGACATGGCCTATGGTGTGACGGATGGGCGCGGTAAGAACCGTATGAACGCGCAGTCCAACACTCTGCGCCAGAACACAACCACTTGGTGCAACATTACTATCACCTCTTCTAACTCGTCAGTAATCGACATGCTGATGCAGAACAAGAATATGTCTGATGGTGAGTTACGTCGCGTCCTGCAGTTGGATGTACCTGTGTATATGGGCGCTAGCAAAGAAGAAATCGACGCAGTGTTCTCTAAGCTGAGCACGAACTACGGTGTGGCGGGCCCTGTCTACATCGACTACATCATCCAGAATATGGACAAAGTGATGGAGATGCTGGCTGACATGCAGAAGAAGGTTGACCGGGAGTTTAAGTTAGACCAGCGTGACCGTTTCTACTCATGCTTACTGACGATTTGCTTTACGGGCGCACTCATCTCACAGCGGTTGGGTCTGCACAGCATTGACATCAAGCGGGTCTACCAGTCCATGCAGGTAGAGATTGCCCAGCGTAAATTGGTTCACAGTACCGATGTAAGCGACCCTACGGCTGTAGCACGTGAAACGTTGGCTCAGTTTATCCATGCGAATATTAACAACGCATTGGTAGCACCGTATTCTGCAGCAGGCGGCGCGCCGCAAAGACCTGCCATGATGCCCAAGGGGGAGTTAAAGATGCGGTACGACCCAGCAAGTAATGAGCTGGCTATACCGGTGGCGGAGTTTCGCAAGTTCTTCTCGAGCCGCTCAGTGGATGTTAAACGGGCAATAGCGAACCTGACCAAGCTGAACTACCTCAAGCATGAGGGCAAGTCACACCTGACTCGTCTTGGGGCCGGAGCGCTAGGCAGTATGAGCGGTATCCCCGTGAGATGTTACATTTTTGATGGAGCACTAATTGGCATCGAATCGACGGCGTTTAACGAAGACCAAGACCTTTAAGAAACCTGCCATCCCCAGCGAGGACATTAACGTGTTCCCGTTTCTTGGGGTGACCTTCTACATAATGTGGGACAGACTGACACACGGCTCGTCCTTTTTCTTACCTACAACGGCGCAGGCAGAGGATGTACACAAGGCGTTACGTCCGTACACTAGATGGCTACGCATACGCATAGAGACCCGCAATCGTTGTGAGTACGGACTCTATGGTGTGCGCGTCTGGCGAGTTACTTAGCCTTGTTCACATCCGCCTGAACTTCACGTAGCCAACCGACCAGCCCCTGCTCCAGACGACGAGTCTCTTTCATACTGGCCGCACGCTCGTCTTGGTCCATCGACTGTGCCGCCATATTTGAGTTTAGGTAGTTCTTGTACTTGCGCGTGTCGGAGAGTTGTCCTAGTGCCGAGCCAATACCTTGCGCCAGCGACAGTTCGTTTATGTGCTCGTTCGCGAACTTCACTGCGGCATCGGGGTCTTCCTTGGCCAGTTTATCCAGCGTACCTTTTACCCCAAACGTCTTGCTGCGCAACTCGTAGAACTCGTCTAAGCGGCGGCTACCAATTGGGTCGTATAGGAAGTTACTCAGCATCCAGTATTTCTGCAGGGGGCGGTCCATCCGGTCAGAGTTTATATACTGGTCTGTGCCCATCGTGATTATGCCCGCCACAGAGCCAAAGTAACCCTGCAGGGTGTTGTCGATCATGATGGGGGAGATGGCGTTGTTTTCTCCAAGGAGAGTCTCCGTGAACTTTGATATTGCCTGTGCCAGCTCGCTGGTGTTACCACGTGTACGCTGTGATGGTAGAAGTTGGCCGCGTTGGTAGACACCCTCCAGTTCGCGCCCTGTAAAGAACGAGTAGTTTGTAACCGCCTCAATGACGGGCTTGATGGCGGCAGGGATTGGGGTCATGCGCCCGCCGATTGGGGAGTACTGAGCGAACGCATACTTTAGCGCAGTAAAGGTGGCATCCGATGCCTGCATCTCTTCTTTCGTGCCGTTACGCATGAAGTACTCGACCATCATCTCCGCAGGCACCTTAAAGATTGCGCCCAATTCCTCTGGCACCGGAAACTTGATTCCGCCGGGTAACATCCAGTTGTTGTGGCGAATTTGCAGGCCCGCCTCGTCGTAGTAGTCTTCCCCAGAAGACATGATGGCGTATATCGTTGAGAACGCGGCCATCTGCGTTACCTTCGCATAGAACATCTTTTTAGCAGCGGCTTTATCTAGTCCCGCAGCAGCAGATTTACCCGTGGCGGCGCGAAGCAATACGTCCATACCCTGCAGGTACGCGTTAAAGAACGGAATGGTGCTTGCTAAGGCGGGCATCACACTACTGGCCCCACGCCTACGGAAGTTAATGAACTCGCGTGAACGTGTAGTAGCCAGCAGGGCGTCACCTTTCTCGGCTATGGTCTGGTCGTAGATTGCCTTACGAACCGCCAAGTCAGACGCACGGGTAATACCTTCCAACCGGTGTAACGCTTCTTTTACTTTGCCGCGAGACTGGTAGCCAAGGTCGTACAGGATAGAGCTCATCGGGTCGCGAGTGTTAAAGTCAAAATCACCTATAACGCCCAGTCTCCCAAACTCACGTACGGAAGGATGGCGCCTGCCCATTAACTCAGCTCCGCTAATTACTAAAAAGTTACGTAGCGCAGGGTACACGAGTTTTAGAGGCTGCTCCACGCCCGACGTAGCGAACGCACGCTGGATGTCGTTTACAACTTGTCGAACCGCGAACGGAGGCATGGACGTAATAGTTGTACGCAGGACGTTAGAGAAGCTGGACAGAAAGTTAACCAACGCGCCTTTTGGCGGTGCGAGGTCTTTAAACGCCATGACATCCCAGCGAGAAGGCAACTCGTAGTAAACCTTCTCGCCCTTGTCGAACGCGGGCACGAGTTTTGAGTCTGATATGCGGCCTTTAGCCCGATGACGAGTAGCTTGACCTAAGCGCTCCAGCATCTTAAGAGTGGAAAGGTTGGCGTCTTGCTTTATAGTCTGCTCAATCATCCACCCAGAAGTCTTCACAAAGTTGTCGAAGGTATTGCCGACTTCACGGGTTTCTGAGCCGAGAAACTCGGGTAGTTTTTTAAGTTGGGAAATCCCCTTACCCGTACTTTTTTGCGTACGAAACATGTCGTCGTACTCGGACATGCGCTCAAAAGGAATGTAGTTTGAGTTCTTCTTCCAGTTAACACCGTCCGCCGCAGATAACCGGCCAGTAGATACCATGCCGTCGATTAGGCCGAAACGAACGCTGTCCATAGCAGTTTGAATCGCGTCAACCGCTTTCTTATGTTTCTCAGCAAACGCCAACATCTCGTCAATTTGCTTATCTTTGCTAACTCCCTGCTGTTCGCGTTTTTTGGATAACGCGTTTATGCCGTACTGGGTCTCGCCGTTACTCTTAAGGATGACGTTTTCTTTACGTAGAGAGTCCAGCCGTTTAGCCTCAAACACTTTAGAGAGCGTGTTGTATGCCTCGTCGAACTTGTACCCGTTGGCCGTACCCCATGCTTTCACCATAGTCAGCACCTCGTTCATTGAGTGCGCGCCTTTGACAGTACGGTAAGTGCCGGTCAGTTTGTCCTTCGCGAGGGCGCCGTCAATGAACCAATCCAGCAAGAGCTTGCTGGTGTCCTGAGCTTGGCGGTATAGCCCCATCGGGTTTAAGATACCTTTGGAGGAGCGTACGGCCCCATCAAACAATACATTTAAGCGTCGTTCCGCGGAGGCAGCAGCGTCAACAGTCAACGTGCGAAACTTATCCACAAAGTCAATCCCTGCGGTAGCGCTAAAGGCTTCGATCATCATTTTCACAGCGCGCGTCATTGGGCCGGGCGGCACCTGAGCCATTTCACTTGACGCCACGATAGCATCAATAGGCGTACTCTTAGCGAAGTTTTCGACTCGACCGCTCAATGCCGAGTTAACGCTAGTGAAGTCCATTGCCCCCATCTCGTCCAGAAACTTGGCTACTGCGCGGTCTGGCATAAAGCGCTTACCGGTAACGATACTAGCTAGTTTGCGTAACTGCTTCGCTAGGTCTGCAAAGAACTTCTCGACCAACCCAACTGGTTTCTCGTTTGTAGTCGTCCAGCGGGATACGTTATCCGCAAACCACTCGCTAAACGATTTGAGGTAGTCGACATGTATTTCCATTTCCCGGCTAGCGGGGGTGTCTACCGAATCTGCTTGCTGCGCGAACGACATGGCGTTAATGCCAGACTCCGCCATCTTGCGGTTACGTAGCGCTTCTACTAACTCTTTGGCGGTCTTGCCTTTTTGTTGGCGGAGCCACGCTTCGTGCGCTTTCTGTAGACCTGCGCGGACCTCCGGAGAGGCAGACGCCAACGCACGATGCTCGATCATGTGCCCCAACTCGTGCGCAATAGTTTCAATAATTAGCTGGCGATCGCCAGTAGCTAGCACGGAGGGGTTAAGGGTAATTCCGCTGACCCCGGGCTTACTAAGGCGTGCACGATGCGTTCCCTGAGTTTCTGCGCCTAGTTTTGAATCAAACCACTCCATGCTGGGGGTCAGGCCATACGCTAATGGGTTAGAGCGCGTTTCTCCGCTGGCGATTAGTATGATGCGTTGATCGCTTAGCCCCAACTGCTTTAGCAGTCCCTCTACAAACTTTGCGTAGGGCTCCATTGCAGGAGTGGCTTTTACGTTTGAGTCCGTAGCGCTAAACTTTCCATCTGGGTATTTAGCGTCTAAGTCAGCGCGCTCTTTAACTAACTTAGCATGCGCATCTGTTATCAGGGCGGTCTCTTCGGCTGTAAAGCTCTTAGGAATCCCTGCAGATAAATCTTGCGTAGTGTAGGTAAAGTTGTTAGGGTCGTTGGCAGTTGGTTTGTGTTTAGCGCCAATAATTATGTTGTCTGTTCCTGCTGACTGGACTACGGCTACGGCTAGCGTATCAGACACAGGAACGACTCTAGCACCACCGTTAAATTGCGACGCGATGTCATCCATCCACGGCTGCACCGTAGGTTTCGCAGCCTCTACGGGTTTGGGCTTCTTGGCCTCCTGTACAGGCGCGGTGAAGTCTAGCTCCTGCTGACCAGCTTGGGGTGTATCGCGTTTTGGTGCTGCATCTATCTCATCGAGCTTACGCTCTGCCGCATTAAGCCCGCGCTCCATCAGGTACTTCTTAGCAACGTCGTCACCCATAGGGACAAGTAAGCGCTGACTACTACGCACAACCATATTGTCTTTAGTTATACGTACCGGCTCGAGATACTTCTTATCTACTGGGGCCTTACGGCGCGTGCGCTCTTGCGACTCTGTCTCAGCTATAGGAGCCGAAGCACTAGGAGTTTCCCTAATACGGTTAAACGCATTGTTCAACGGGCCGTCAAACCCTCCATCGGTCTGCTTATTCATGTACGTAACAAACGCACGCGCAGCTTGATCCCCGCTTTTAGGCAGGCTACGTAGGACTCGCGCTATGTCGTCAAGGGCTATCTGCGCACCCGCACCATCTTGATTGTCTATCGCATGCAGGAACGCCTCTACCTCGGTATTACCAACCATTGCGCCGGGGGTTGTTACGCGGGCGCGGGTCGTGCGCCATTTATTAAGCTCGTTTCCGGCAACTATGTCTTCGGCGCGGACAGGTTTTAGTGTACGTACGCGGCTTCGTTTAGGCTTTGCATCTCCATCTCCAGCAGGTAGTCCAGTACTGACCACTCCCGACTGTTCAGATGCTGCAGGCTCTCCGGTGGGGTCAGCAATGGGAGCGGCGACATCAGGTAGGCCCAAGCTTGACTCATCTGTTGCTCGCTCAGAAACGGTAGGTTCGGTAGCTGCGGGTCCATCGGTAAGTCCCGGTTCTGCAAGGATAATGTCACGTGGGGCCTCTTTAAATGCGGGGGGTATAGGTGCTAGTATCTCACGCAGTACTTTGGCGCGCTGTCCGGGTCCGACAACCAAGGTTGGGTCCGCAGTAACCAGCGCCTGTACTTCCTCTGGGGTTTTCCCTACTACGTTCGCCTCGAACCAGCCCTTTGAGGTTTTCATTGGGACATTCGTGTCCTTAATGTCTTGTAGGGATAGCGCCCCTTCAGGCAGTGGAGTCGTTGACGGTGTTTCGGGGATAGGAGTAGTTGTTGGCCGACCAGCCGGTGTGCGGCGTAGTGGCAGCTCTATCTGACCCGCGTCTTTTGCCTCTTGACGGCTACGCCGCATTGCCGCCGGAGTAGATGCGGCCTCGACTTCAGGCTCCGTGGATAGCGCTGCGGCAGGAGATACCAGATTGCCAAATATATCTTCTTCCGCGGTAGAAAACGCGCTGGCCCGAGCCCTAGCATCGTTATCATCCTGCGCGGTCTGCTCCTGCAAGGCAACGTCCTGCTCCGCCGTAGTTTGGGCGCGAAGGGCTTCTACATCACCCGCTAGTTGGGGACGAATTACCGCGTTGAGAGCCGCTAAGCGCGCTCTGGTTACCGGGTCCGTTTCTCCGGAATTACGTAAGGTCGCTTGCTCCCGCAGTAGATCATCAATAGAAGCATCGGGGTCAATATCCTGCGCAGCGATTACCGCTTCTTCTTCGGCCTGTCCCGCAAGGACTCGATCCTGCAGAGTTTCGCTTTCCTCTTTTGCGGCTTTATTCTCAACATCTTTCTGAGCCCCACGGCGTTCTAAGAATCGACCCGCAGGAGCAATGGCGCCGCCCAATATAGCACCGCCAATAAAGCTGTCAAAGTACTCGCCACGTGCGGCTTCATCACCAATATTTAGTCCGGCCTGCAGGCGCTCGATAAACTGCTGTCCGGCTTCAGTTGCGCCTTCGTATGTCAGGGCTTTACCAGTAGCCGTTGTGTAATCTATTGCGGCATTGGCGACACCCTTACGGGCAATAGCTGCGGCGGCACCTTCAGACACCTCAATACCAGCGCGGCCTAGAATTTGGCGAACGCCGGGAATTTTACCCAGTGCGAACGTGTCTAACGCCGCCATAGGAAGTGCGCCTGCAAGGGCTTTAGCGCCAGAGGCTTCTTGGAAAGATTTACCTTCGTCGATCTGGCGTGCCAAGTTGGAGCCAGAGAATTGTGCTGCAGAGGCAGCAAAGGATGCACCAATACCACCAAGCGCCGTACCTACCCCCGGTATAACTGATCCGGCAACTGAGCCCGCAACGCCTGCAGCAACTGGGGCCGCCATATACGGCAGAGAGCCACCGGCCAGCTCTTTAAGATTGCGAAACGAGAAAGTGTCGTCTGTAGGAGTGAAGAGCCGATCGGCCTCAGCTTTTTGCGCGTTGTATACGCGCATCGCTTCTTCTTCACTGATTAGGCCCGCCTTGCCTTTAGCAAGAGCCCGTTCCCCCTCCATACGCGCCATGGATGCTGCAGCGGCAGCACCGAAACCTTCACGGTCTTCCTGCGGTATCGCGGGCTGTTGGGCGGCTTGACCCTCGGCAATTATGCGCTTAACTGTGTTTTGTATAACGGTTGGATCGGTTCCATCTGGGAACTCAAGAATTCGTCCGTCCGCTAGTTGCGCTTCAATCGCCATTTAGGTCTCACTTTCGTGGTATTTGGCAGGGTTATGAAATGAGGTTCCCCTGCGCGTCAAACCTAAGTTTACTCCCTCCCGCCCCACTTTGTCCACCGGTAGGCACACCAGCCTCTCTGAGCGCTTGCTGCAGCATACGGTCTCGGATAGTTGGGTCTTTCTGTACCTGTTGCTGCAGACTCACATTAGCGGCAATTGTTTTATCTACTTGCGCTATAGCCGTTTGTTTGGCCGAGACTATCTGCGCCGGGGTCATCTCTTTAGTTTCCCCTTTAGCCGCGGCAGCGATACGCGCAGCCTCTATAGTTGCGTCGCGGGCTAATTGGTTTTCTGTGGCTCTAAGGTGGGCGTCTACGGCGGCCTTTGCAGCGGCTTGGCTACCGTCATACAGCTTACCGGTAACGTCCGCCATTGTCTTCTCGCTCTGCGCTTTGGCCATCTCAAATGCGTTTTCAGCAGCGCGGAGGTCCTTCTTATTGGCAACCTTCTCCCCGCGACGTATGTCGTACAGGTTCATAAACGCCTCGTCCAGCTTAGTACGCTTGGTGTCGATCTTGTCCATGCCTTCTTTGTAAGCCTTGGTGCCAACCAGTGCGCCTTTACCAATGTTCTCAAAGGCATTAGCGGAGTTACCCGCCATTATCGCCAGTCCAGCATCAATGAATGCCATACTCTGGTTACGCTTTTCCAGCCCTGCCAAACCAGCTTCTTGATCTTTAAGTTTAGCTTCACGTTCCGTACCATAATCACCCATTTCAGTTTGATCGCGCTTAACGTTTGCGATGCCTTGTCTTGCAACATCTTCATTTGCGGCATTAGCCAAGTCCATCTGGTCTATGTACTTCTGTGCGGCGGCGGGGTCGGCTGCGTACATCGCTTTGAGTTCCTCCAGCCCCATCGCACGAGGAGCGCCTATACCAGCTCCGCCTTGACCTGTTTTCCCACCAGTATCCGCAGGGGGCGCGTCTTGGCCGCCCGTAAGACTCCGGTTCGTTACGCCCGCCACATTGCCAACGGCTTGGTTTGCAAATCTCTGGCTGTCGTTGTATGGGTTAGCTTGCTCTTCGGCAACGCCTTGCGCGCCCAATTCAGCTCGGCGTTGTTGGTCTTCATTAGGTTCATTTTGCCCACGACGGACCTCATCCATCATTGGGGTCATCGAATCAGTGTCAATTACAGACCCGAGATAGGGAATATCCAAACCCGTTACCGCACGTGCTCCACGAATCAATGTGGAATCTATAGCCCCGGCGGCCCCACGTGGGAGTAACGTAGCAATGTCGTACCCCGCAGCGCCAAGTTTTTTTACTACCTCAATAAATCCTTCACGGTCTCCTTCAGCCTGTTGTAGCAGCGCCTGCGCCTTAGCATCTAAGGGTTTACCGCGACCATCTGTTGCATTGCGGGGTGAACCGCCTTCTGCAAATGCCAAGATACCGCCGCCAGCGAAGTCCATCTCTCCAACGGGCAAGCTTGCGACACCGCGAGACATCAGGTATTCGTCAGCTACCGAGGGTTGCCCATCTTGGGGGGCTTGTTGTGCAGAACCAGACCGCATCTGTGCACGGTCTTGCATCTCGTCTTGTGCGGCCATCCTACCCAGCGTAGATACGGTCGGCATCTGAGTACGCTGCTGCAACTGTGAGTCGTTTAGCAGGCCAGTAATACCGCCGCCAACTGCGTAACCCTTAACGTCCCCGCCCTCAGCCATTCTACTTATACCGTACGCCGCAGTACCGAGACCAGCGATTTGAGATAACTGATTAGGCGCGGGCTGGTACATAGACTGCACAGTGCCCATTGGGGTGCCGCGCAGCATGGAGTTCATAAACTCTAGCTGTTGATATGGGTAGCGTTGTTGGTTCAGGAAGTCCTGA
>Ga0222648_1000049_pt1 | contig 61974 bp, 57 predicted proteins | sample AntAcemetagen335_FD_181021 | JGI IMG/M metagenome (GOLD analysis project Ga0222648, IMG submission 181021) | Saline water microbial communities from Ace Lake, Antarctica - #335 | ecosystem: Environmental > Aquatic > Non-marine Saline and Alkaline > Saline | place: Antarctica: Ace Lake... | reverse complement strand
CCGAGACCAAATTGATACAGTGCGCACCAAAGAGCGCATGTTGCGCCGCATTTTGGTTGACAAGTGCGGACTGCCACAAGAACGCTTCATCAAAGACTTTCCCGCCAACTTGCTCAATACAAAGTGGATTGAAAAAGAAGTCGCTGCGGGCAAGCCATGGAGCGTCATCATGGAGCGCAACATACCACCGGTACAGGAGCTGCAAACCGACTTGTCAACCATTCAGGCCAGCGTGGTGGTACCCCTTCACCAGCTCAAGAGTATTCACAAGCGCATGATTCAGGGAGAAATCAACTCGCGCGGCGCCAAGCGTGAAATGATTGAAGCCAACTTGCGTTTGGTCATTTCTATTGCCAAAAAATACACCAACCGTGGTTTGCAATTCTTGGATTTGATTCAAGAAGGCAACATCGGTTTGATGAAAGCGGTTGACAAGTTTGAATACCGCCGTGGTTACAAGTTCTCGACCTATGCCACATGGTGGATTCGCCAAGCTATCACGCGTTCTATCGCTGATCAAGCGCGCACCATCCGCATTCCAGTGCACATGATTGAAACCATCAACAAGATGAACCGGCTCAGCCGCCAGCACTTGCAAGAGTTTGGTTTCGAGCCTGATGCCTCGGTTCTTGCAGAAAAGATGGAAATTCCAGAGGAGAAAATTCGCAAAATCATGAAGATAGCCAAAGAGCCAATCTCCATGGAAACACCAATCGGTGACGACGACGACTCGCACTTAGGCGACTTCATCGAGGACACCGCCAACACCGCCCCCCTAGAAGCAGCGATGCAAGCTGGCTTGCGCGATGTGGTGAAAGATATCCTTGACAGCCTCACGCCACGCGAAGCCAAAGTGCTGCGCATGCGGTTCGGAATTGAAATGTCAACTGACCATACCTTGGAAGAGGTTGGTAAACAATTTGATGTCACGCGTGAGCGCATTCGCCAAATAGAGTCAAAGGCAGTGCGTAAACTCAAACACCCTAGCCGGAGTGACAAACTGCGAAGCTTCATGGACTCTTTGTAAGCGCTGTGGGGCGACGCCGGTTTTACTGCAGCCCCTCATGAAACGCCTCGGTTCTCAATCAACCGGGGCGTTGTCATTCATTGCTATTGAAATTAATTGCCACCGTCCCAATGTGACACAACAGTTGCATGCGCGAAATGCGTTTGCTAGTGTCCCCAACTGCTAGTTATTGACTACCACACACACGATATGTCCGACCAAAACGCTACCCCACCACAACCAACCCCAGAACAAGGGGGCGAACAGGCTGCAAACCAGTCAACCTCCCAAGCAGCAGGTAACAACCACAGCACAACTGGCGCAGATTTAGCTGCAGAGCTAGCCGCTGGCTTGCATGCGACGACAGAGCAATCAACCATGCCTAGCGAATTGCCGGCTGTATCTATTGAGTCGTTACAAGCCGAGCTGATGGCCGCCAAAGAAGAAGCCAAAGATACGTTTTTGCGGGCAAAGGCCGATGTAGAAAATGCGCGTCGCCGTGCCGAGGAAGATGTGCAGAAATCACGGAAATTTGCAGTTGAAAGCTTTGCAGAAAGCCTGCTGCCAATTATTGACAGTTTCGACGCGGCCTTGGCCACAAGCAACGCCACCGTAGAGCAAATGCGCGAAGGTATTGTGGCCACGCAACAGCAATTAACCAGTGCCTTGGAGCGCAACAAAGTAACCGCTATTGCGCCAGAGGCCGGCACAACATTTGACCCACATCAACACCAAGCTATCAGCGTGGTCGCCGCAGAGCAGGAGGCCAACACCGTTGTTATGGTGCTTCAAAAAGGCTACCTGATTGCCGACCGCGTCATGCGCCCTGCTCTGGTCACCGTGACAGCACCAAAGTAAATGCGTATTGCAAATAAATAGGGGCAAACCAGGGGTTTGCCCACTTGAAATCGCCAATTTAGCGCTTATTTGTATACCAAGTCTTGGGCATCGCAGCTATTCAGCGCGGCAACGCTCATATTTTCACTTTTAAAAACAACGTTTCTGGAGTTTCATCATGGGTAAAATTATCGGCATTGATTTGGGCACTACCAACAGCTGCGTCTCGGTTATGGAGGGCAACACCACCCGCGTCATAGAGAACAGCGAAGGCACACGCACCACGCCTTCTGTTATTGCTTACCTAGAAAACGGTGAAATTTTGGTTGGCGCACCAGCCAAGCGTCAAGCAGTTACGAACCCAACCAACACGGTGTACGCAGTCAAGCGTCTAATCGGGCGCAAGTTTGCTGAAAAGGAAGTGCAAAAAGACATCGACTTGATGCCTTACACAATCGCAAAAGCTGACAACGGTGATGCCTGGGTAGAAGTACGCGGCAACAAGCTAGCGCCCCCGCAAGTGAGCGCTGAAATTTTGCGCAAAATGAAGAAAACCGCAGAAGATTACCTTGGTGAAGAGGTGACGGAAGCGGTCATCACAGTACCGGCTTACTTCAACGACGCACAACGCCAAGCCACCAAAGACGCTGGCCGTATTGCGGGATTAGATGTGAAGCGCATCATCAATGAGCCAACAGCAGCGGCCTTGGCCTTTGGCCTCGACAAGCAGTCAAAGGGCGATCGAAAGATTGCGGTCTACGACTTGGGTGGTGGCACATTTGACGTGTCTATTATTGAAATTGCAGACGTCGACGGCGAACAGCAATTTGAAGTGTTGTCGACCAACGGCGATACCTTTTTAGGCGGCGAAGACTTTGACCAGCGCATCATTGAGTTCATCATCTCTGAATTCAAGAAAGACCAAGGCGTTGACTTGTCAAAAGATGTTTTGGCATTGCAGCGCTTAAAAGAAGCGGCTGAAAAAGCCAAAATTGAGCTGTCAAATGGCTCTCAAACAGACATCAACCTGCCCTACATCACTGCTGATGCTTCAGGCCCCAAACACTTGAATATCAAGATGTCTCGTGCCAAGCTTGAGAGCTTGGTTGACGATCTCATTGAACGCACCATTGCCCCCTGTCGCACGGCCATCAAAGATGCTGGCATCAAGGTATCGGACATCAACGACATCATTTTGGTGGGTGGTATGTCACGCATGCCCAAGGTGCAAGAGAAGGTTAAAGAGTTCTTTGGCCAAGAGCCACGCCGCGATGTCAACCCTGACGAAGCTGTTGCTGTAGGCGCCGCCATCCAAGGACAAGTGCTGTCTGGTGACCGCACCGATGTGTTGCTGCTGGACGTCACACCGCTGTCGTTGGGTATTGAAACCATGGGTGGTGTGATGACCAAGATGATCACCAAAAACACCACCATCCCAACCAAGTTCAGCCAAGTATTCTCCACTGCAGATGACAACCAGCCAGCAGTCACGATCAAGGTTTACCAAGGCGAGCGCGAAATTGCCACTGGCAACAAGAGCTTGGGTGAATTTAACCTTGAAGGCATCCCACCATCACCACGCGGTACGCCACAAATTGAAGTCATGTTTGACATCGACGCCAACGGCATTCTGCACGTCACAGCTAAAGACAAAGGCACTGGCAAAGAGAACAAGATCACCATCAAGGCTAATTCTGGTCTGTCAGACGAAGAGATCGAAAAAATGGTGAAGGACGCTGAGGACAATGCAGCCGACGACAAAATAAAGGTTGAACTTGTCCATACGCGCAACCAGGCTGAGGGCATGATCAACAGTGTCAACAAGAGCCTTGGCGAGCACGGTGAGTCGTTAGACGCAGGCGAAAAAGAAACCATTGAAGCTGCGATTAAAGACCTGGAAGAGTCCCTCAAAAACAACGACAACAAAGAGGCAATAGAAGAAAAAACAAACGCTTTGATGACTTCCAGCCAAAAATTGGGCGAGAAAATGTACGCTGGCATGCAAGACGAGCAAGGCGGTGCTGCTAACAGCGCACAGCCTGAAGACGACGACGTGGTGGACGCCGAAGTCAAGGAAGTGAAAAAAGACTAACCATCTGATCTGCACTGCGCCGCGTCAACGCCTTATGGCGTAGGCGCGGCTTTTGGCTTTTCAGCAATACATGGGTCACACAGACCACAGCACGAGACGACTACCCTATGGCCAAGAGAGATTTTTACGAAGTACTCGGCGTACCTAAAAACGCCAGTGACGAGGAGATCAAAAAATCCTATCGCAAACTCGCGATGAAGCACCACCCCGACCGCAACCAGGGTAACGCAGAAGCTGAAGGCAAATTCAAAGAGGCCAAAGAGGCTTATGAAATGTTGTCTGAGCCTGAGAAACGCTCGGCCTACGACCAATACGGTCACGCCGGCGTTGACCCCAACATGCGTGGCGGTGCAGGTGGCAACGGTGACTTCGGCAATGCTTTTGGTGACATTTTTGGTGACATATTCGGTGGCGGACGTCGACCTGGCGGGAGCGGGCGCCAGGTGCACCGAGGCAATGATTTGTCGTATGCAATGGAAGTAACGCTGGAAGAAGCAGCAGCTGGCAAAGACTCACAAATACGCATTCCATCGTGGGACGACTGCACCAGTTGCGATGGTTCGGGCGCAAAACCAGGTACCCAGGCTAAAACATGCACAACCTGCCATGGTGCTGGTCAAGTGCAAATGCGCCAAGGCTTTTTTAGTGTGCAGCAAACCTGTCCGCACTGCCAGGGTGTTGGCAAAATAATTGCGGATCCGTGCAACACCTGCCACGGCCAAGGTAAAAACAAAACCAACAAAACCCTTGAAATCAAAATACCATCAGGTATCAACGACGGCATGCGCATCCGCAGCACTGGTAACGGCGAGCCTGGCCAACACGGGGGCCCTCCAGGTGACTTGTTCATTGAGATTCGACTCAAGAAACACGATATTTTTGAACGCGATGGCGATGACTTGCACTGCCAAGTACCAGTCCAATTATCGACAGCGGCACTAGGCGGCGAAATTGATGTGCCTACACTCAATGGCAAAGCCACTATCGAAATTCCAGAAGGCACGCAAAACGGCAAAACGTTTAGGCTGCGAGGCAAAGGTATCAAAGGTGTTCGCGCCAGCGTTGCCGGCGACTTGTACTGCCACATCTCAGCAGAAACACCGGTCAAACTCACTGAGCACCAACGCAAGTTGCTCAAGGAGCTGGACGAGTCGTTCCGCAAAGCAGGTACCAAACACAGCCCGCAAGACAAGGGTTGGTTTGAAAAGGCTAAAACATTCTTTTCCTAAGCATGCCTGAGCATATATGCGCAGGCTATACATCAGTGCTGCGCCTGTAACGGATCCGTGACATGCACAAACAACATGTGTAATTCACCAGTCAACTGGAAAGCCACCATCTCAATAAGCTGGTGGCTTTTTCTTTATGATGAAACGCATGACATCACATACACACGTTTTTGCCGCGGCCATGTTGACATTGACTTGTTCAATAGGAAACACTTGGGCCCAAGATGCAGACCAACCGTTGCCAAAAAGCTGCTTGGTTGAACTGCGCAGCAAAGCTCAAGCTGGCGGCATCAGCACCACCACGTTTAACCAGGCCATGCAAGGCGTTGTAGCCAAGCCTGAATTGATGGACAAGCTGAACTACCAACCTGAATTCAAGCTGCCTATTTGGGACTATTTGGCAAGCTTGGTTGACAGTGAGCGCGTCTTGGACGGTATGGCCATGCTCGCGCAATACAAAACCGAACTTGGGGCCATATCCCAACAATACGGCATTGATCCAGAAACCATTGTTGCCGTGTGGGGCGTAGAGAGTAACTACGGTCAAAACACTGGCGGGCGAGATATCGTCGAGTCATTGGCAACGTTAAGCTGCATGGGCAGGCGCCAAAGCTTTTTTTCACAAGAGTTTGTAGCTGCACTGCGCATATTAGAAGCGGGTGACTTTGAACGGGAACTCTTCAAAGGGTCTTGGGCTGGCGCTTTTGGGCAGACACAATTCATGCCCTCCACTTTTTTACGCTTGGCTGTTGATGGTGATGGTGACAACAAACGCAACCTCATTACCAACCCTATAGATGCGCTCGCCTCCACAGCCAATTTCTTAAAACGTGCTGGATGGCGCGATAACGAGGTCTGGGGCTTTGAAGTCAACCTCACGCAAGGTGTGCCCGGTGTGCAGGGCCGACAATCTAGCCGAGATATCGCTTACTGGGAATTGCAAGGTGTGACACGTGTGGATGGATCTACCCTCACAGAGGGTGCTATAGCCCACACCACAGACGCCGCGCTGCTATTACCGGCAGGTGACAACGGTCCATCGTTCTTGCTACTGCGCAATTTCAAGGCGATCTACAGCTACAACGCATCTGAGAGTTACGGCTTGGCAATCGCACACTTGTCTGACCGCTTGCGCGGCCAAGATGTTTTTGCAACGCCGTGGCCCACTGATGATGCGGGCTTAAGCCGTGCAGAGAAACGCGATATACAAACCATGCTCTTGACACGTGGCCACGATATCGGCGAAGTGGATGGGGCGTTAGGCAGCCGCAGCCGTGCAGCCATTAAAGTAGAACAACAGCGCTTAGGTCATGGTGTGTCTGGGCGTGCCGGCCAAAAACTACTGACGGCACTGCGCGCTGACGCCAGATAAAGAAAATAGGCATCGGCGGCTGGCGCCGATGGTTTTGGGGCATATGTGGCAAGCACCAACGTATGCAGCTTGCGCTGCATACGTCTCAGCAGTTGAGGTTTGTGCTGCGCAACCTCAAACCAATGCAGCTTTTGCCTGCTCAAATTGTGATTTAAGCTGGGCGACAAACTCACCCGTAGTTTGCACTTTAGACACAGAGCCAATACCTTGACCACAACCCCAAATATCTTTCCAGGCCTTCTTGGCATCACCGCCAAAGTTCATGGCCGATGGATCGCTGACCGGTAAGTTCGCAGGGTCTAAACCCGCAGCTTTGATGCTCGGCGCCAAGTAGTTGCCGTGAACGCCTGTAAAGAGGTTGCTCAGCACGATGTCGTCGCTGCTACCCGCGACAATTGCGTCTTTGTATTCCGGTGTTGCCCGTGCTTCGTCCGTGGCAATAAATGCAGATCCGATGTAAGCAAAGTCAGCCCCCATAGCCAACGCCGCCAACACGCCTTGCCCGGTGGCAATGGCGCCGCTCAGGGCGACTGGGCCATCAAACCATTGACGGATTTCGGCAATCAAGGCAAACGGGCTTTTGGCGCCAGCATGGCCACCAGCGCCAGCGGCAACGGCAATCAATCCATCAGCGCCCTTTTCTATTGCTTTGTGAGCGTGGGTGTTGTTGATCACATCGTGCAGGACAACGCCGCCATAACTGTGCGCGGCTTCGTTGATTTCAACACGAGCGCCCAAGCTGGTGATAATAATTGGCACCTTGTACTTCACGCACATGGCCATGTCGTAATCAAGGCGGTCGTTGCTCTTATGAACAATTTGGTTGATCGCAAACGGTGCCGCAGGCTTGTCTGGATTCGCTGCGTTGTAAGCATCCAAGGCCTCAGTGATTTCAATCAACCACTCTTCTAATTGCTCTTTTGGACGCGCATTGAGCGCTGGCATTGAGCCCACCACGCCGGCTTTGCACTGCGCAATGACCAACTTGGGATTGCTGATGATAAACAAAGGAGAGCCGATAACTGGAAAAGGAAGATTGGCCAAAGCGCCTGGAAGTTTGCGTGGGGTGTTGCTCATGTAGTCTCCAAATATAGTCGTTGTATGGTCAAAAAATCTTTAAAAAGCGTCCAGCGCCATGGCATTGACGCTGTCAGCGCCAGACACAACGCTGTCGCGCAATGAAGGCACTTTTGTCAGAATGTGGTCGGCATAAAACCTAGCGGTTACCAACTTGGCATCCACAAAAGACTGACCAAATGTGGTGTCGCCTTGCGCCTTGAGGTCTAAAGCGGCCAACATGGCGCGTCCCATTTGCCAACCGGCCATCACATTGCCTGTGAGCATGAGGTAAGGCACGCTGCCAGCGAATGCCGCATTTGGGTTGCTGCTGGCGTTGGCAGCAATAAACTCGGCCACTTCTATAAATGCCACACGGGCAGCACCTAAGCGTTGCGCAAATACATGCGCGCTGCTGTTCGTCGTGGCCATCAGGGCTTGTTCTGTGGTCTCGATATTGGCAGCCAACGCTTTGGCTTGCGCCGCACCGTCACGGGCTGTCTTACGTCCAACCAAGTCATTGGCTTGGATGGCAGTGGTGCCTTCATAAATTGTAAGAATCTTGGCATCGCGGTAGTACTGCGCCGCGCCCGTCTCTTCAATGAACCCCATACCCCCGTGAACTTGCACACCCAAACTGGTGACCTCTAAGCTCATCTCAGTGCTAAAGCCTTTCACCAGCGGCACCATGAACTCGTAAAAAGCCTTGTTGTCTTTGCGAACGTCGGCATCGGCGTGGCCATGAGCAGCATCAAATGCGGCGGCAGCAGCAGCAGCTAATGCGCGGCAACCCTCGGTGTAGGCACGCATGGTCATGAGCATGCGCTTGACATCTGGGTGGTGAATGATGGGCGCGGACGCCTTCATTGAGCCATCGACTGGACGGCTCTGCACCCGCTCTCGTGCATATGACACCGCATGTTGGTAAGAACGTTCTGCAATCGCTATGCCTTGCACGCCAACGGCGTAACGAGCTGCGTTCATCATGATGAACATGTACTCAAGGCCACGGTTCTCCTGGCCAACTAAAAAGCCACTAGCGCCACCAGCATCGCCAAATTGCAAGACGGCTGTTGGGCTGGCTTTGATACCCAGCTTGTGCTCAATACTGACGCATTTGACATCGTTGCGGGCGCCCAAATGTCCATCTGCATCGACCATCACTTTGGGCACTACAAATAAACTGATTCCTTTGACGCCCTCAGGTGCGCCTTCCACACGGGCCAACACCAAGTGCACGATGTTCTCTGCCATGTCGTGCTCACCATACGTGATGTAGATTTTGGTCCCAGATACTTTGTAGCTGCCGTCGGCTTGTGGCACCGCTTTGGTACGAACCAAAGCCAGGTCCGAACCCGCTTGTGGCTCGGTCAAGTTCATGGTGCCAGTCCACTGGCCACTGATCAGTTTTTCCAAGTAGGTCTTCTTCAGGTCATCGCTGGCAGCCGTAATCAGGGCCTCGATGGCACCATCGGTTAGCAGCGGACACAAGGCAAAGCTCATATTGGCAGAATTGAGCATCTCACCGCATGCTGCACCAATGGTCTTAGGCAAGCCTTGACCACCAAACTCTGTCGGGTGTTGCAGACCCTGCCACCCAGCTTCGCCATACTGTTTAAACGCCTCTTTAAAGCCAGGTGTGGTTGTAACTTCGAAGTTATCCCATGTGCTTGGGTTGATATCGCCTTGCCAGTTCAATGGGGCAAGAACTTCTTCATTGAATTTCGCGCACTCTTCCAACACAGCTTGCGCTGTGTCAAACCCCGCATCTTCAAAACCAGGCATTTGCGCCACTGCATCAATGTTTGCAACATGGCGCATGTTGAACAACATGTCTTGAACGGGTGCTTTGTAGGGCATGATTATTTCCAGCTATTTCTTGGTGGGGATGCAGAATACGCGCACAAAAAAGGGCTGGCATACCAGCCCTATGGGCAACGCGGCTTACAGGCTTTTGGTCAGCTCGGGAACAGCATCAAACAAATCGGCAACCAAGCCATAGTCTGATACGCCAAAAATAGGCGCTTCTGGGTCTTTGTTAATGGCAACAATGACCTTGCTGTCCTTCATGCCAGCCAAATGCTGAATCGCACCGCTGATACCTGCAGCTATGTACAGCTGAGGGGCAACAATTTTTCCTGTTTGGCCAACTTGCCAGTCGTTGGGCGCATAACCGGCGTCCACTGCTGCGCGGCTTGCACCAACGGCAGCGCCTAATTTGTCAGCCAGTGGAATCATCACTTGTGTGAATTTTTCGCCGCTACCCAGGGCCCTGCCGCCTGACACGATGACTTTGGCAGCAGTCAGCTCTGGACGGTCACTGGCAGCAATTTCACTGCCGATAAAGGTTGACTTGCCATCACCAGTGGCGGCTGCCACGGTGTCAATAGCTGCTGAACCACCGGTTGCCGCCGCCGGGTCAAAGCCCGTAGTCCGCACCGTAATAACCTTGATAGCATCTGTGCTGTGCACCGTTGCAATGGCATTGCCAGCGTAAATAGGGCGCTCAAATGTATCGGGCGAGTCAACTTTAGAAATATCAGACACTTGGGCCACATCCAACTTTGCAGCAACACGAGGTGCAATGTTTTTGCCTGATGCCGTTGCTGGAAACAAAATGTGTCCGTAACTAGAAGCCACGGCCAACACTTGCGCGGCAACACTTTCTGCCAAACCATGTTCAAAAGATGCGTCTTCGGCATGCAAGACTTTAGAGACGCCAGCGATTTGCGCGGCTGCAGCGGCAGCCGCGCCTGCGTTGTGCCCTGCCACCAACACGTGGACATCGCCGTCGCAAGCAATTGCGGCTGTTATTGTGTTGAGGGTTGCGCCTTTGATGGTGGCGTTGTCGTGTTCAGCAATTACCAAAGCAGTCATATATATCTCATCTCAATCAATGTAATGTGGAGCGGTGGCTTGCGCCGTTAACCCAGCACCTTGGCTTCGTTTTTGAGCTTGTCGATCAAAGCTGCCACGTCAGCCACCATAACGCCTGAGCTGCGCTTGGCGGGTTCAACAACTTTGAGCGTCTTTAAACGGGGGGTCACGTCTACGCCTAACTCTTCAGGTTTGTAGGTGTCCACCGTTTTCTTCTTGGCTTTCATGATGTTGGGCAAGGTCACGTAGCGGGGCTCGTTCAAACGCAAGTCGGTGGTGATAACAGCTGGCAGCGTGATCGCCAAAGTCTCTAGGCCACCATCGACCTCACGGGTCACGATGGCCTTGCCGTCGACCACTTCCACTTTATTGGCAAACGTGGCTTGCGGCCAATCGGCCAAGGCTGCCAACATTTGACCTGTTTGGTTGCTGTCGTCATCGATGGCTTGCTTACCCAAAATAACCAAGTCTGGCTGCTCCTTATCGATCAAGGCCTTCAGCAGCTTGGCCACAGCCAAAGGCTGCAACTCAACGTCTGTTTCAACCAGAATGGCACGATCCGCACCAATGGCCATGGCCGTGCGCAGCGTTTCAGTGCACTGGGATACGCCGCAAGACACGGCTATTACTTCGGTCACTATGCCCTTTTCGCGCAGCCTCACAGCTTCTTCAACAGCAATTTCGTCAAATGGATTCATGCTCATTTTGACGTTTGCAATATCTACGCCAGTCCCGTCAGATTTGACGCGGACTTTCACGTTGTAGTCAACAACACGTTTAACAGGGACTAAAACTTTCATAGAGACACTCCAGAATGTGCAATAAACAAAACAGTTGTCGCAACGAACACAGGATTGACGTTTACGTAAACGTCAATTAAAAGACAAATTGTAAATCAAGAATTACAAGAAAATAGAACGATCGTGCTTTTTTAACAATTATAAAGCAGGTCTGTCAAACCTTGTCGCTTTTCAGGTGTACCACTCGCTGCGGGTAAGGTATTTCGATGTCATGCGCTTGGAGCAGGCGCAATATTTCAAAGTTAATCGCAGACAACACATTCATACGACCATTTTCAGGATCTTGTATCCAGTAACCCACCGTGAAAACCAAACCATCGCTACCAAACGCGATGAGCGATACGGTAGGTTCAGGGTCACGCAGTACACGCTCCTGTGTTGTCGCCGCTTGGGCCAGCAGCGCGGAGACCACATGCACATCGCTGCTATATGCCACACTGACATTGGTGGATTGCCAAATGCGCCTGTCGGCCAGCGACAAGTTTTCCACCCGGTTTATCAGCAGCATTTCGTTGGGAACAATAGACTCTTGACCCGTCAGCGAGCGAACAACAGTAAAGCGGGCCCGAATATCGGTGATGGTGCCCTCAAAACCGTCCACTTTCACCATGTCGCCAATGCGCAGACTACGTTCAGCCAAAATGACGAAGCCACTGACGTAGTTGGATGCAAGCTTTTGTAGGCCAAAACCAATACCAACACCAATTGCGCCACCGAGCACAGACAAAGCTGTTAGGTCAATTCCAACGGCTGTCAGTGCAACCATCAAACCTACAAACATCAACATGACGCGGATCATGTTGCTGACAGCTTTGCGCACAGACAACTCACTGCCTTGGGCCTTAGACAACAACTTATGGTCTATGGCCGTTGATAACCACATGGCTGCAACCAGCACCAAACCAACAGTAAACACAGCTTCTACAACTTGACGCAACGAAATGTCTATGCCACCAAAGGCCAGCGTTAACGCACTCATGTCAGCTAGCAGCGATGGCAGCAGGTCAGTGACCCACAGCACCAGAAGTAACCACGCCAGCCACGACACTGAGCGCTCTAGTCGTCTAGCCCACCGCGCATCAGGAAACACAGAACGAACGACCTTAACGACCAATCGAATAACCACCAGAGCCACCAGCATAGGAATTGCCAATTGCATCAAGGTGAAGGGCAGATAGTCCTTCAACACAAACCTGAAGAACAATACAAACAGCAACAAGACGATGGGAAACAAGGCGCCATCAATGCCTTTTCGCCCAAGGAAAACGCCGTTTTTCTCGGGTGGTACATCTTGTCTGGCACGCAAGCGGCTCACAATCAGCCAGGCCACCAAGCCACATACAACCAAAACCAGCAATTCATACAGCACAGTAGGCTGCGAGAGTCGCTCAAACAGAATTGAAAGATCTGTTGGCCCAACATACTTGGTGTTTGAGGTGCTTGCTACAGCGGGGGTGAACGCCACTGCAGCTGTCGTTTGAATAAGCAAAATGGGCCTCATTACATCAAGAAAATTAACATCAAAGAAACACCATTGTGACTGCTGCAGCTGCAGTATGCCTAGGCCAGACATACCATCTCAGCACGTTAATCTAAATCAGCCAACACACGAATATGCGCTTCAACGCTGGTAGACAAGGACCTCAGCTCATAACCACCTTCTAGGCAACTCACAATACGACCCTTGCTATGAGCATTGGCAACCTGCATCACAATTTGCGTCATCCATGCATAGTCAGCCTCCACCAAGCCAAGCTGCCCAAGGTCATCGTCTCTGTGGGCATCAAAGCCAGCGCTGATCAACAACAACTCAGGTTTAAACCTATGAAGTGCGGGTAGCCACTGTTCAGACACCACAGCACGAATGGCGTCACCACGGCTATAGGCCGGCACAGGAATGTTGTGCAAATTGTCACTGCCGTTAAACGGCTGGTCATAGGGGTAAAACGGATGCTGGAAAAAGCTAAACATCTCAATACCAGGTACGCCTTGCACCACGTCTTGCGTACCGTTGCCGTGGTGCACGTCAAAGTCAATAATAGCCACCCGCTCGACGCCGTGTATGGCTTGGGCATAACGCGCAGCCAGCGCGACGTTGCTCAAAAAACAGAACCCCATGGCTTGGTCGCGCTTGGCATGGTGGCCTGGCGGACGTGTAGCGCAAAAGGCATTGGCCAACACACCATTCATCACAGCGTCCACCGCAGCCATGGCTGCCCCTGCGCTGCGCAATGCAGCTTGCCAGGTATGGGCATTCATGCTGGTATCGGGATCTAGTTCGTAAAAGCCTAGGCCAGTCAAGTCGCTGGCTTCAACACCCAGGCGCTGCGACACCTCAATCAAATGCGCAATGTACTCAGCCGTATGTGCCAGATGCAAGTCGCTCAGCTTGGCCAAAGGCGCGTCCACCGACACCAGTGCGTCCACAACGCCAGTCCCCAACAACCTGTCGTCAATGGCGCTGAGGCGTGCGGGAGATTCTGGATGGTCAGCGCCCATGCTGTGCAAGCGGCAGTCGCTGTGGCTAAAAAAACCTGTGCCAAAGGGCGACCCCACAAACGACGGTTGAGCCTGTAGTTCGTTGACGTAGTGACCAACGGGTACATAGGGTTGGTATGTCTTCATGGAGGGGCAGCTTAGCACGGCTGAATCAGACTGATGCGCACTACAGCGTCAGCTTCAGACACAATATGCCTTGTTACCCATTTGTTTTAGGAAACCTACAATTGACTGCCTTGCCTGCGTCTATGACTACTGACACCTCGAGAGCCGCTTCATTGGTCGCCATATGGACAGTTACATGCTTGTGTACCGCCAGCTTGTCTCGCAATCTTCGACATCTGGGTACTGTCGCACTGCTGCTGGTAGCAACTGTGTTTGTCGGCTGTGCCAGCCAAGCGGCCAGCGCGCAGCAGCAGCCTCCAATCGCCTTGGCCTACCCAGCCAACAACAACGAGGCGTTGACAACATCACGACCAGCTGGCTACTACGCCAAACGCGGCGCAGCCATGTCTTTTGCCACGGACTGGGCACTTGACAACGGTGCACAAGCAACACATATTCGGGCCATAGTTGGCAGCGCCCAACGCCTACCCAGCGTTATCAAGCTGGTGTCGCCCGCGCCCAAAACATTTAAAAAAGACTGGCGCAGTTACCGCGCTCGGTTCATTGAGCCCGTCAGACTCACTGCAGGACAATCATTTTGGCAACGCAACGCAGACCACCTTGAGCGGGCAGAAGTCACTTATGGTGTACCCGCTTGGCTGATAGTTGGCGTTATCGGTGTCGAAAGCATTTATGGCCGCCACACTGGCAGCTACACCACCTTGGATGTCCTGACCACCTTGGCTTTCGACTTCCCCAAATCGCACCCAAAGTGGAAATCAAGACAAGCATTTTTTAGAGATGAGCTGTCTGCATTTTTACAACTGGCTTCAACGCAAGACCGCAAGATTGAGAGCTGGGTAGGCAGTTACGCGGGCGCGTTGGGATGGCCACAATTCATGCCGTCCAGTTGGCAGCAATACGCCGTTGACTTTGATGGTGATGGCCATATTGACCTGCTCAACAACCAAGCCGACATCATTGGGTCTGTCGCCAACTACTTCAAAGCTTTTGGCTGGCAAACCAACATGCCCACACACTTCAAAGTAACGGTGGATCAGACCCATGCGGCATTGCCCAAACTGTTAGAGCCAGACATAGTGCCCACGTTTACGGCAAATGACTTGCACCACAATGGCGCTGCTCTGGGCTCAGATGGCTTGGCGCACCAGGCCCCATTGGCACTGGTACTGCTGAAGAACGCTAAAGGCTCACCCACTTATGTGGCAGGCACTCACAATTTTTACGTGGTCACGCGCTACAACTGGAGCAGCTACTACGCGCTGGCCGTGATTGAGTTGGGCCAAGCCATACAGGACAGCTTGTAAACAGCGGCCTTCTTGTACAAGTTCTTTTAAATAACGACAGTGCAGCCAAACATATGAGCCCACTCCACCCCAAAAAACTATTGCTGAGCAAATGGACCGCATCGGTACCCATAGCGAAGCAAAAGCACTTTTTAGTGACTCGCGTGATTCAACCCGAACACATCGGCGATGCGATTGAGTTGGTGGAGCTAGAGGCCGTACTCTCAAAGGCCACACAGGTCATTGACTGGCGGGATCTGCAAGATGACGGGGTCTGGCGCCAGGGTTGGGTTTGATGCTGCAAAAACTGGCAACAACAGGTGCAGCCACACCACAACCTTGAATGTACAGCAGCATGGCTGCGTGGCTACAGCTGTTGAATGGTGACATCCACTGACATGGTCTCGATACCACCACCCACACGCATGCCTTTGCTAGGCGCGCAAGAACTGTAGTCTGTACCAACCGCCAACCTAACGTACTGGTCAGTGGTCAGGCACGCTTGCGTGATGTCCACACTCAGCCACCGCGCTTCCCAACTGGTGGGGTCTACATGCATACACACGTCAACCCATGCATGGCTGGCCAATTCGGGCTGGTTGGGTGCATACAAATAACCACTGACATAACGTGCAGGCCAGCCCAGGCCGCGACATGCCGCCAACATAATGTGCGCTTGGTCTTGGCACACACCTGCGCCGCAGTCAAAGGCTTCAATGGCCAGCGTTTTGACGTCTGTCATACCCTGTTGGTATGCCACTTTGTTGTATACCGCTGTGGCCAAGCGGAGCACGTTGGCGCGGTTACAAACCACCACTGAACCGGTGCCAGTTTGTACGATGCCTTGCGCCCACGTTGTAATGCGGGGCGTAACACCTGACAACTTGCCAGAACGCAAATAAAAGGCTGGATGCACCCCGGGCTCAGTCGCTTGCACGGATTCAGAATCAGATTCAAATGAACTTTGAGATGCGCCTTCCGTCCACTCACTCAAGCCAAGCGTCTCAACAGCGCCAGCAGCCGTCAGCGTGAGCTCGCAGGCAGCGCTATCGAGGGTGAAGTGTCCCGTTAAGTTACCCAAGCCATCCACAGTGGTTTGTATGGGTGCAGGTGCGCTGACGTCCCACGCATCAATGACTTGTGTCACGCCGTTGCTGGGCCACAGAAACAACTGCTGTACCGCGCGCTTGAGTGGCTCAGAGTAGCTGTAACGTGTGATGTGTTGGATGGCTAATCGCATATGAATTGACAGTGGTTCAAGCGGCAGGCAACAGGAAGTCGCGACTGATGCGCGAACCCAAGTCATTGATTCGGTCTAAAAAATTAGTGAGGTATGCATGCAAACCCATTGCAAGTAACTCACCAATATCGGCGTAAGCCAGCTCAGCACGCAACCTACCCGCGCGGCGCATGGTTTCGCTGGTCGCGCCGGTGTCTACAGCTTGCAGGTTGGCACAAATACCGTTCAGACTGGCATGCAAGCTGCGCGGCATGTCAGCACGCAACAACAACAACTCAGCCACCCGCTCTGGCTTGATGACATCGCGGTACACCTTGCGGTAAATTTCAAAACCCGACACGCTGCGCAATATCGCACTCCAATAATAAAAATCAGCGGCTTGGCTGGTCACCTCACCCGATTTTGTGGTCTTGCGGGCATAGTGCGAGGTCAAGCTTGAAGGGTCAACATCGCTGTGAAACTTCACATCAATCAAGCGTGCCGTATTGTCTGCACGCTCTAAAAAAGTACCCATACGCACAAAGTTGTAAGCCTCGTCTTGCAGCATGGTACCTATGGCAACGCCGCGCGATAAGTGGGATCGGAACTTCACCCACTCGAAGAATTTGGTTGGGTCTGCTTCGTAAGCTTTACTTTTGAGCAATTGCGACAACTCCAACCAGGTTTGGTTTTGTGTCTCCCACACTTCGGTCGTGAGCGCACCGCGAACCGCACGGGCGTTGTCACGCGCTGCTTTTAGGCAAGAAGCAACGCTGGAGGGGTTGCGCTCATCGGCCACCATGAAGGCAATAACTTGTTTCGCGTTGATCTCGCTGTGGGTGTCTTTATACAGCGCATCCAGTTCAGAAATACTCAACAAGCCCTGCCAAGCGGCAGTAGCCGTCTGCGAAGTTTGGGGCAACAAGGCCATTTCTACATTAACGTCCAACATACGTGCCGTATTTTCGGCGCGCTCTGTGTACCTGGACATCCAAAACAAGTGGTCGGCAGTGCGTGACAGCATGGGGGTTCAATCTATAAAAAGTAGGTAACAGCGCCTTATGGGGTACAGCTGATTGAGTCGCTACATGCGCTCAGTCTTCGAGAACCCAGGTGTCTTTGGTACCGCCGCCTTGCGACGAATTCACCACCAACGACCCCGCTTGAAGCGCAACACGTGTCAACCCGCCCGCCACTATGTGCGTTTGTGCACCGCACAGCACGAAGGGGCGCAAATCAATATGCCGTGGTGCCACGCCTTGCTCAACAAACGTTGGCGAGGTAGACAAACTGAGTGTGGGCTGCGCAATATAACCACTTGGGTTGGCCGTGACTGCGGCTTTGAACTCGGCAATTTGCGCCTTGCTGGCAGTGGGGCCAATCAACATGCCGTACCCCCCTGCACCGTGCACTTGCTTAACCACCAATTCGTGAATGTTGGCCAATATGTAGCTCAACTCGTTGGGGTTGCGACCCATAAAGGTAGGAACGTTGTGCAATATGGGCTGCTCGCCCAAGTAAAACTCAATCATTTTGGGCACATAGGGGTAGATAGACTTGTCATCGGCTACCCCAGTTCCCATGGCGTTACAGATAGCCACGTTGCCTGCGCGGTAGACAGCCATCAAGCCTGCACAACCCAGACTGGAATCGGGCCTAAACACCATGGCGTCCAAATAATCGTCGTCAACGCGACGGTACATCACATCAACCCGCTTGGGCCCCCGCGTGGTGCGCATGTATACAAAACTGTCTTTAACAAACAGGTCTTGGCCCTGCACCAACTCAACGCCCATTTGCTGCGCTAAGAAGGCGTGTTCAAAGTAGGCGCTGTTGTACATGCCAGGCGTGAGTACCACCACCGTCGGGTCCTCGCTAGCGTTGGGCGCCATAGAGCGCAATGTTTCAAGCAACACGTCCGGGTAATGCGCCACAGGGGCGACTTTATGCTCACTGAACAACTGCGGAAACAAGCGCATGCTCATTTTGCGGTTTTCAAGCATGTAGCTCACACCACTTGGCACACGTAGGTTGTCCTCCAAAACGTAATAAACGCCCTGCCCGCTGGCGTCACGCGCACGCACCATGTCCACGCCACTGACGTGCGAGTAAATATGTCCAGGCACCGTCACGCCCAACATTTCCGGTCTGAACTGTTCGTTTTGAAAAATTTGTGCAGCTGGCACAATCCCCGCTTTGACAATGTCTTGCTGGTGGTACACGTCGTGTAAAAACCGGTTCAGCGCGTTGACACGCTGCGCCAAACCACGCTCCATGTGCTGCCACTCGTGTGCAGGAATAATTCTAGGAATGACGTCAAATGGAATCAAGCGCTCCGTACCAGCGCCATGGGCGTCTTGCTCGCCGTAAACCGCAAACGTAATGCCCACCCGGTGAAAAATAGTCTCGGCTTCTTCACGCCGCTGGCCCATGAGCGCATGGGGCTGTTGAGACAGCCACTGTTCGTAGCGTTGGTAGTGCGCCCGCACGGTGCCATTGAGGTGGCGCATTTCATCGAATTCAGTGTTCATATCGTTTGTTGGGTTGGCTACAACACCGCTTGCAATAGGATTAAGTAACTATAAACAATTACAAAACACCATGGGCAGACATTCAGTTCAAGTCTGGTGGTGACACAGCTGTTGCAAATATTGCACCCGCTTCTTACAAATAGGTAAAAAACTCTATTGACCCGATGTGGGTTGGTTGAATCTTGCGCGCACCAGCACGTGTGGGCATACAAACATAGGGACTTGAAAGCGTATGGGGGTTCACGGCCTGTGATGCCAGTGCTTAGAGGTCGCCTGACGCTCACAACCCAGCGCCTGTGGATCGCTGCTTCGCCACAACGCTGCACCACAACGAACGGTGTCTCGCCATTGCATGCCCCACTCGGGTGCCAACGCATCCAGACGTTGCACCACCTCAGTGCTGGGGTGGCCATGTTGGTTGCGATAACCCGCTTGCACGAGCACCCAGTTGGGGCGCAAGTAACGCAGCCAACGCTCGCTGCTCGAAGTGGCCGACCCATGATGGCCCGCGACCAACACCACCGGCAGATGTGGCTGCGCTGCGCCAGCGAGAGACGACATAATTTGAGCCTCTTGCGCGACCCCCACATCGGCCATCAGCCACGCCTCACCTTGGTGATTGGACACACGTAAGACGCAGGCGTGGGCGTTGCGCAGTCGCCTGTCCGTTGGCGGCCAGCCACTTGCGCGTGCCACCTGTGCAGTGGGATGCACCCACTCAAACAGCACACCATCCCAGCGCCAAGTCTGCTGCGAATAACAAGGCAAAACCCTGTGCTTGCTGCCAGCAGCTGGTGCAAACGACGACCACACCACAGCCTGATCGGCCACGCCAGATGCAAGCACAGCCGCGCCACCACCCACATGGTCGTTGTCGGCGTGGCTCAACACCACGGCGTCTACATGGTCGCCAGTTGCCATGAGGTGCGGCACGATCACAGCGCTCCCCGTATCAAAACCATTGGCATAACTTGGCCCAGCATCAAACAACAAAGTGTGTGCATGGGTGCGCACCAGGACGGCACTGCCTTGGCCAACGTCAAAAGCCAACAGCTCGAATGCCCCAAACCCAGGCCGGGGCGGTGTGTACAGCACGGCAACGACACACACAAACGCCAGATGCGCCCGCCATACTGGGCTCCATGGTTGGGCCAACGTAAAGACAACTGCACAGACCACAACAGCCAACCACATGGGCAGCGCAGGCGGCTGAATCACAGCCCAAGGCAATTGCTGCGCCCACTCCAAAGCTACAAACAAGTGGTGGACAACTGGCACCACAGCGCTCCAAGCGATGCTGAACAACAAGCCCAGCATGCCCAAGGGCAGCACCACAAAACTGACCAACGGGATAGCCAGCAAATTAACCGCCACACCCACGACAGACACCTGACCAAACAACAGCCACGTCAAAGGCGCAAGCACCACGCTCAAGCGCCATTGCACACGCCACACGCTGACGAGCTCAGTGCCCATGCGACTAAGCCATGTCGCGGCAACCTGGCGTGGTTGACTCACGACACCCAACAGCACGGCAACCGCTACAAAACTCAACCAGAACCCAGCACTGAGAACTGACCAAGGGTCCCACGCCACCACAATGGCAAGCACCCACAACCACACCACTGGCCACGACCAATGCGAGCCCAAGACCTTTAACCCCACCCATACAAACAACATCAATGCGGTGCGTTGAGCGGGTACACCCCACCCTGAAAACAAGGCATAAGCTGTCGCCAGCAATGCCGCACACAACGCAATAACCGCAGGTGTATTGGGTATAAATCGAAAGTGGACACACATACATCGGGCGCCAAGTACACGCCAGAGCCACCACAAAACTGTATGCGCAAGCCAAGCAAACATGGTGATGTGCAAACCAGAAATACTGACCAAATGGGCTATGCCAGTGTCTCTAAACAAATGCCAATCTGCACTCGCAATAGCTTGCTGGTCACCGACCACCAGAGCGCTGATCAACGCACTGACCCGCGGGTGCGCTGAGAGGGTGTGCGCAATGCGCTGTCGGGTTGCATCGCGCCAAACCAACCAACCCCATGAGCCGGTTGGCACAAGCATCGCAGGTTTCAACACCTGTTTGTCACTGACATAACCAACCGCCTGTAAACCTTGCGACCAAGCGTGCAACTCCCAATCGAAGCCTGTTGGATTGCGCTTACCATGTGGCGCTTTTAAACGCACAGGCAACTCCCACTCCTGCCCAGCCTGTATGTCGGGCAGGAGGCCTGTAAGCGCATCACCACGCTCAGGGTGATACCAGGACAAGGACAGCTTAGCGGGCCACTGCTGCCACTGCGACAACGCCACACCATTGGCGTCTGTCAAGCCATCGACAACGGCGGCGTGGCTGGGGCTGGCAGCACTGATAACTCCACCACCGCCAGGCATTTCGGGCACGTATAGGTGCGACACATCAAATTGCCAGCGGGTTGCCACCGCGTCCCCGTGCACCAACGACGACACACGCCCTCGCACCAGCACCGTTTTTCCTTCAATGGCGCTGTCAATGGCTAAAGCTTGGCGGTAGGTAGCACGCAAGCCAGACGATGCAAATGCCAACAACACCAGTGACAACACCGCAGCCAGCACCACAGTCAATGGCATGGCTGTCGATTGCGCAGAGCCACTTGTTGGTCTACGGCTTGCAAAAGCCGTGGCACAACAACTGGTACCAACAACCAAAGCAACGGCTACGAACGCCACAAGCCAATAGGTTGCCCTCGACCACAAGGATGGCTGATACATGAGCGAGGCCACACCAAGCAACCAAGCAAGTGGACACACCAGCAACCAAACAGCTGGCCATGTTGAGAGGCGCTCAATGGGTCGCGTGGCGCGGTTGCCATACCTGCTGGTGGTGTGGGTGTCGGGCAGTTTGGCAAGACGCATTGGCTTGTTGTTGTGAGAAGTAGCGCAAATTAGCCGCAGTCTTGCCCGGATATGGCGCCAAGCAAGGTCTAGAATTAACACTTTCAAACTAGCACCAGCAATCGGAGATAACCATGAGTGTTTACACGCAATTAAAAGAACTTGGCATTGAGTTGCCCCCCGTATCCGTTCCGGCTGCGGCTTACAAACCATTTGCCATAGCCGGCGACATGGTGTTTATCAGTGGGCATATTGCCAAGAAAGATGGCGCTGTATGGGTGGGCCAACTTGGCAAAGACACCGACACAGAAACTGGCAAGGCCGCAGCTCACGCTGTTGCCATTGATTTGATGGGTACTTTGCAAGCCGCAGCAGGTGGCGACTTGAGTAAAGTCAAGCGCATTGTTAAAGTCATGAGCTTGGTGAACTCAACACCCGATTACACCGAACAGCACCTGGTTACCAACGGCTGCTCAGACCTGCTGGGAAAAGTGTTTGGCGCAGATGTTGGCGCCCATGCGCGCAGTGCCTTTGGTGTGGCCCAACTGCCCATGGGGGCTTGCGTTGAAATTGAAATGATTGCGCAACTTGAGTCATAAGCGCTTGTAAATGCGCATAAAAAAAGGGCAGATCAACTGCCCTTTTTTTTCGATCGACAGCAGCAATTACACTTCTAAAATTTTGGCATTGAAAATCGTCACGGCCTTGTCCACCGAGTGGTCCATGTCATCAATAATGACCACCAAGCCTTGGAACACAAATATCACCAGCAGTTGCACACCCAGGCCTGTTAAGCCTGGGGCAGCCAACATGACCAATACAAAATACAGGTTGGCGATGCGCCTCAGCCAAGCGTAAAAAGCGGGGTGAAAACACACTTGTGTTTTGGTTAAGAATGCAGACATGCGCTGGGTGAGCACGGCGTGAAATGGCACGTCCATGCTGGGGCGCGTGTGCACCACATCGCGAATGTTGTGCAACAACGTTGTGGTGCTGGCCTTCATAGCTTCGTAGCTCAACTCCTCTTGCAAATAGTGCGAGAGTTGAACCCGCCAGCCGTCAAAATCAGGATGCCGCCCGTTGACCTGTGACTGCTCTAAGCCTTCTTTCAAAACAGTTTGGCAGTCATACTCAACTGCTTGTAAGGCATCTAAGGCAGTGCGGTGCATTTCTGTGATTTCCATTTGTTTGCGTTTAACAATGCCAAAAGTGATGGCCAGCGCAATGCCAAATACATAGCCAACAGCGCTGACCGCCAGCATCAGCACTGGACGGTCAAAAAATGTGTACACATCAAACGCTGTCACACGCCCGATCTCAACGAATAGCACGCGCAAGCCCAAGTGCGCGGCCATAGCACCAAATACCAAGCTAAAAACGGAGGCACCAAACACCGCCGTAATGCTGGTGCTGACACGCAGTAACTTCACCACACGCATCAGCCTAAACAGCCGCAACAGCACCAGCAGTTCTAGGTGCGCGGCAGGAACAAGGCCCACAAACACCAAAACAACCATGGCCGACGGAACAATCGCCAAAGCGTCACACAGTAGCAGCAAACAACTGCGCCAGTTGTTGGGCTTGATGACCGCTAAACGCAGAATAAAATCTAGGGTGAAGATACAAAAAATAAACAGCTCGACCACAAACAGTTGCACGCTGTTGGGTGGAAACCAAGAGGGGTATTCGTCGGAGACGAACAAAAAGAAAATAGACGCCACAACGGTCATGGCCACAAACGCCATGTAACGCTTACCAAGCTCCGTTATGGGCTCATTGATTTCGCGATCCAAATCGCGCAGACTGCGCACACCAGCGAGTACCTCTGGTTCAGGCGTGTCGGCATGTGGGCCTTGGGCGTTGTCAGTTGTCATAGCGCTTGGCCGCTGAGCGGCTCTATTGGAGTGTCATGTAGGGGTGGCGTGGTGTATCTAACACCACACACGACCCACTATAGGCAACGCACCACCGTTTGCAAAGCCTATTGTTGTCCCGGACACGCAACAATAAGGCGCAAGCTGGTACGTCTCTATCTGCTCAGTAAACCACCCATTGCTGTTGGCACGTACTGCACTGGCAACGCATTGAACAAGCATCGCTGCAGGCTAGACCACCTTCACCACTATCTGTCCAAAGCCGTCTATGGAGCCAGTCATGACATCACCAGCCACCACAGCGCCAACGCCAGCAGGGGTGCCAGTCATTAGCAAGTCACCAGGCTCCAAGGCCTCGTACAGCGACAGCTGCGCAATAGACTCGGCCACAGACCAAATGAGTTGGTCGATGTTGCTACTTTGCTTGGTGACGCCGTTGACCATCAACTCAATAGTGGCCTGAGCAGGATGACCAACATCTTGCACAGTAGAAATGGGGCCAATGGGTGCCGACTGCGCAAATGCTTTGCCAAACTCCCACGGGCGACCCGCATGTTTAGCAACGGCTTGTAAGTCGCGTCTGGTCATGTCCAGGCCAACTGCATAGCCGTAGACATGTTGCAACGCATGCGCTGCTGTGATGTTGCGCCCGCCTACACCAATGGCCACCACCAGCTCAATTTCGTGATGCAGGTTGCTGGTGCGTGCGGGATAGTCTATGGAGGTGGGCGTTTCGCAGTCCACTACCGCCTGGGCTGGCTTCATGAAGAAAAAAGGCGCCTCGCGGGTCGGGTCTTTGCCCATCTCAAGCGCATGTTCGGCGTAGTTGCGGCCAACGCAGAAAATGCGATTGACGGGGAAGCGCTGCGCGCTGTTGACGATAGGCAATGAGCGCGTGGGCGCAGGTGGAAAGCAGTAAATCATAGACAGCCTAAAATAATTGAGATGAATGCCTATTATTTGCTAATTTGACTGCGATGGGCACGGCTCATTGCATGCAAGCGTCTCGAGAAAGACCCAACAGTTGGCTTGATGACCCATCAGATTACCCGTCCAATTGGTCAATGCATTTGAGCCTTCACGCACAAACACATGAGCCATCGAGCATGCCACGCAGATGACATAAGCTGGTTCAACGCACATCGACCTGCATATTGATATATGCCAGCGTCAACTAGGAATTTTTTCATGAGTGTGCCAAGCACCTACATTCGGCCAAGTCTAAACCGCATCGCTGTGCCTATCGTCGGCGAATTTTTACTGGGGATCAGTGTGGCTATGGCGGGTCTGTTCATGGCGTCGCACACGTCCGATGCAGCCGCTGGTGCTTTTGGCTTAACCCAGCAAGTACAAGAGTCACTGGCGGTTATTTTTCGCGTTTTGGCCATTGGTTTGGGGGTGGTGGTCACCCAAAAATTAGGGCGGAACAATACCGGTGCAGCCACCAAAACGGCCTTCTTAGCCTTGGGGGCGTCCACATGGGCGGGCGTGTTGGCAGCCTTGTGTTTGCTACTTGGGCACAGTTGGATTCTAGACACGCTGAACGCCCCACAAGAAGTGGTGCCACTCGCAACCGTCTACATGATGCTGCTGGCACCGGCCATGGTGTTGGAGGTCTACAACCTCAGCATGGCCGCTGTGTTGCGCGCGCACTTGTTTGCCAAAGAGTCCTTGTTGGTCATGGTGGCCATGCACGGCTCTCACGTTCTATTGGCGTGGCTATTGATGCTGGGCCTTGGCAGTTGGGATGGCTGGGGCCTGAACGGCTTTGCCATCGCTTGGTTGTTAAGCCGCGCTTTTGGCTTGATGATGCACTTGTATTTTTGGCGCACACGTATGCATTTGGTTCCGGATACACACCATTGGTGGCACACACCGATCGCATCATTGATGCCGGTGTTACGCGTGGGTTTACCAGGCGCCGCCGTAGAGTTTTTCTACCGCGTGGCATTCATGGTCTCTATTTCAGCTACGGCCAAGCTTGGCGTGGCGGCTTTGGCCACACACTCTTACACACTGCAAACACTCAAATACGTGCTTCTCATCAGTTTGTCTATTGGATGGGCGTGTGAAATCATGGTAGGACGCATGGTAGGCGCTGGGCAGTTCAAAGGTGCTTACATTGTGGTTTTAAAAGGTGTACGAAGCGGCATCATCGCGTCCGGCACGTTGGTGCTGTGCGCGGCCATCGCATCACCGTGGCTGATGACATTGTTTACCAACGACCCCAGCATCATCCGAATGGCGCAATGGCTGCTATGGATGTCTGTGCTGCTTGAATTGGGGCGGGTATTTAACTTGGTTGTGATTGGGGCTTTGCGAGCCAGCGGTGACATTCACTATCCAGTGGTAGCCAGCATCACCTCCCTGGTATTCATATTGGGTGTGGGCTCATACTGGTTTGGGCAATGGTTTGGCCTGTACGGTATTTGGCTGATTTATATCTTGGACGAGTGGGTTCGCGGGGTACTCATGTGGCGACGTTGGCGAACAAAAGGCTGGATTAGCAATGCGAAAAAAACTGTGAGGCAACTTAAAAGTGACGCCACACAACCGCCGCCAATTGAGACGCTGCGCGAACTGGTATGACCACAGCTCAGGTGCCCAGCACGTCCAACACGTCTGAACGAAACTCACGCCTGTACAGCACAAAGACCACCAGGACGCTGACAACAATGAATGCGGTACTGGAAAAAATCCAACTGATAGCCGCAAAGCTCATGTAATAGGCGCGTAAACCACTGTTGAAGGCCTCTGCAGCAAGACCCACCAACGCGCTGGCACGCTTGGCGTGACGCTCACGGTCGAAAGTTCCGTCAGCGAACTTTTCTGGCGCAGGCATAGAGCCTATAGCCAAGGCCACAAAGGTATACAAGCGCATAGACCAGCTAAACCGGAAGAATGCGTACACAAAAATACCCACCAACAACAACACCTTGAGGTCAAACACCTCAACAATGGTAGGTTGCGCAAATGGAAATTCACCCACCAGTTCGGTCACACGGTCAGACGCACCCAACAAAGCCAGCAAACCACCAATAATGAAAATAGAGGTGCTAGAAAAGAATGTGGGTGTTGCCGATAAGTTTTGCGTAATGAGGCCGTCCAGCATACGAGGGTCACGAAAGGTCGCCTCGCGCAGCCAAAAATGGCGGTACTGGTTTGTTCTGTGCAGCAACGTTGTGCCCTCTTCGTGACCTCGTCCTGCAAACCAAGCATAGCCAAGCCAGGCAGAGAAAAAAACCAACAAGGCAAGCCAATCGGTCCAGGGCAAAAAATTTAAAGCGATCATAGTTGTATAGTAGCCGGGCACAACCCCCATGGGTCATGGTTTGCACAAGTGTCCCCAGCCATCTAGGGCGACAGTACTAAGCTTTTAGTTTTGCAGCCAACTCGGCAATGCGTTGCCCAAGGGCATGAGCCGTATCTAGGTCACCTTGCGGTATGGCTGATGCTGGGCTGGCAGCTCCAACCTGTGCCATCACCCCGCTGTTGGAGCCGAGACGGTTGATAGTGCCATCGCCCAAGCCGGGCTGTCCCACCCACACCATGCCGTGTTGCATGGCCAAGGTCATAAGGTATTGAAGCGTGGATAACTTGTCGCCGCTCAAACTGCCAGAAATCGTAAAACCACCTGCCACTTTGCCCTGCCATGCGCCGCTGTACCACCGGCTTGAGCTAGTGTCAGCAAATTTTTTAAACTGCCAAGACACCATCCCCATGTAGGTGGGAGAGCCCATAACAATGGCATCGGCCTCGTCTAATTGAAGCCACTGCTCATTGCTGAGGTTGCCGTCTGGGTCAATTGCTATTAACGCTGCCTGCGCGCCCTTGGCCACAAACTCAGCCACACGCTCGGTGTGGCCGTAGCCAGAATGAAACACCACAACTGTTTTTGACATCAAATCATTCAACTAAAAAATACAAAAAAACTAGGCGCGTTTAAAAGACGGCTCTAATGTGCCCATGTCACCGTCATGAAACGACTGCATGTAATTGGCAATGTCTTGCCGGTTGTTGCCAGTAAAAGGACCGTGCTGCACGACAGACTCGCCAATGGGCTTGCCATGGAACATCACACCGTGAAACCCATCCGCGCCAGCTTGCAACTCCACCTCATGGCCCACAACCGATGTGGACAAATCCACAGGGTTCCAGACAACCGCAGTGGGCTCGTCCACCACCTGATCACCATGTTGGCTTGAAAATACCAAGCTGCCACTGCGCAGCACAAAAAACACGTTGTGCAAAGTGGGCACAGGCAAGCGGAGCGTGCCGTGTGCAGCTACACGAATGTCCCACATGGCAACTTTTGTTGACCAGCGAGCGTCGTCCCCAATTGGTGAGTGGCCAGACCCATCTGGCAAATCACCAGCCACGGCCGTCAAAGTCATATCTGCGGTGCGCATGACCGGCATGTCGCTTCTCTTGACCTTGAAAACAGCTGCAAGCTGGTACTTGTGCTCGGGCGCCATGTCGACAAATATCTGCAAACCCAATGCTGGTGCACCAAGCTGCGAGGGCGTTTCCTCATGAACAATACCGCGTCCGGCTTGCGTCCAATGCAAGTCACCAGCAGCAATGATGCTGTCATCACCTGTTGAATCACGGTTGCGCACGCCGCCGGGTGAGTCGTCAAACAACATTGTGATGGCACTCATACCGCCGTGCGGATGGGGCAAGAAATAAGACTGCGGCATGCTGAACGCATCAATGCCCAAAAAAGGATCGATTAAACGTTGCGGCTCAACTCGCAGCATGTATGCAAACGTGGACCCGTCAAATGCATGCCGCGGCATGGACACCAACCTGGCTACGGGGCGAATACCTTGGGTGCTGGGTACTGCGTGCTCTTGAGTCATGAGTGACATTTCCAATGGAAACCAAGTGTCGACACAACTGTGGTCATGCTAAAACAATTCAAAACCAAAGTGTACTGGGGCTTAGCTTGAAACATGGGCTGACTTGTCGTTGGCCCCTAGAACCCATGTGCCGCCACCCAGTGCTGCAACCATCAACAAGCCGCCAACAACAGCAATGTTTTTCATAAACATCAACTGCTGCATATAAGCTTGGTCTGCCGGCATAGCCCAAAAATTGTGAAACAGCACTGTGGCAACCAAAGTAAAGACAGCCAAGATCACAGCCGCCAACTTGATCCGATAACCTACCAGCAGGGCCAGTCCGGCAATGAGTTCAACCACAATAGCGGTGATTGCAGCCAAAGTCGCCAGTGGCAAGCCCACGGAGGCAATATAGCCAACAGTGCCCTCAAAGCCAACAATCTTGCTGATACCTGCAGGTATAAACAGTGCTGCAAGCAGGATGCGCCCAGTTAGAGCGCCTGTGTTGTGTAATGTTGTCATGGTGTGTCCTTAAAAAAATGAAACGAGGCAGTTTTATGGATGTGCAGTACAACCCAAAACAGCCAAAGAGGTTGGGTATAAAACCCGTGAACCGTTATGCAGCTAAATCAAACAATAACACCTCAGCGCCATCGCCTGCGTCAAAACTTAAACTTGACTCATCAGCAACCAACAGGCCATCGCCTTGCGACAGAGCGTGGCCAGACACCGTAATGCTGCCTTTGACAACCTGAACATACGCTTTGCGTGTGGGGTCTAACGTCACAGCGGCAGACTCAGCGCCATCAAACAAACCAGCATACATACGCGCGTCGCTGTGTATGGTTACAGCGCCATCTTGGCCGTCTTTATCGGCCACCAAGCGAAGTATGCCGCGTTTGTCTTTTGCAGAAAAATGCTTTTGTTCATACCCTGGCACAATGCCTGCGGTGTGTGGCAGCAGCCAAATTTGCAAAAAATGGGTCTCGCTGTCTTGTGCGTGGTTGAACTCGCTGTGGCGAATACCAGTACCGGCACTTAAGCGCTGCACGTCGCCCGGAGGGATGGACGTGCCGTTACCCATGTCATCTTTGTGGGCCAACTCACCAGAAATGACGTAACTCATGATTTCCATGTCGCGGTGCCCATGGGTGCCAAAGCCCATACCGCTGGCCACACGGTCTTCGTTGATGACCCGTAAATTACCCCAACCCATAAAGGATGGATTCACGTAATCGGCAAACGAAAACGTGTGCTGACTCTTGAGCCAACCGTGGTCTGCTTGGCCTCGCTCAGCCGCTGGTCTTACTTGCAACATATTCAATCTCCAAAATTTACACATTGATGCGTCAATGAATTCAAGAGGTAAGTATGGAGCAGCCACAACCGCACAGGGTTGAAACAACTTGACGTCATCGTTCAAATAATTTGAATGATAATTACACGTATATGCAAAATAAGAGAAGCGCCCTGTCAACCGACAACCTCCACATGTTGGGAGCCATCGCCAGCAACGGCAGCCTCGCTGCGGCTTCACGCTCCTTAGGCGTGGTACCCAGCGCCTTGAGCTACCGCCTACGTCATATGGAAGACAGCCTGGACGTGTTGCTGGTTGACCGCAGCGCCAAGCGCGCACAATTGACCCCTGCTGGCATCGAATTGCTGCGCGCCAGCGAACATTTGCTAGACGAGTTAGACGCCGTGGCCCAACGCGTCAAGCGTGTGGCCACAGGCTGGGAAGCACAGCTCATCATCGTGGCGGATGACATCATTGACACCCAAACTGTGTTCGATATATGCCAGCGCTTTTACGAACTTGGTGCGCCAACGCAACTCAAGCTGCGCATAGAAACCATGACTGGCACTGCGGAGTCGTTGTCAACCGGGCGCTCTGACTTGGCGCTTGGCATTGTGTCTGAGGCGGCCCACTACGCAGGCCTTAACAGCGCAACGCTGGGTCAAATAGCCTTTGTATTTGCCGTTGCACCACACCACCCACTGGCCTTGTGTGCAGAACCTTTAACCAACGAACAACGCATCGCCCATCGCGCCGTGGTGGTGGCCGACAGCGCACCCAGCGGCCCCGGGGTCACCGTTGGGGTGCTGCGAGGCCAAGAGGTACTCACAGTCCCCAGCATGGCCCTTAAGTTGCGAGCGCAGCTGCGCGGGCTGGGCTGTGGGTATTTGCCACAGCCATTGGCACAACCATTTATTGATGCCGGGCAGTTGGTTGTGAAAGCCGTTGACCAGCCCGAACGAACAGCTCGTATGGCTTATGCATGGCGCAACAACACAAGCGCCAAGCCCGGCAAGGCACTGGCATGGTGGTTAGAACAACTCCACTCTGGCGTTACCCGCAATGCGCTAATGGGCTTGCGGCACACGACAAGTTAGCGCGTCATAACGCGCCACAAGCAGCTTCATGCGACGGCATGTCAAGCCCAACAACCCAAGCGCTTAAAATAAAAGGCTTTGCTGCCTACGACGCCCTAGGCACAACAGTCCTTGATAGCGCGCGTTGGCTGCATGACAGCCCCAGACACAGCACACACCACCACGAACATCAGCTTTATGAACCACTTACGCCAAGAATGGCTATCAAACACACGCAACGACTTATTGGCAGGCTTGGTTGTCGCACTGGCGCTCATACCTGAGGCAATTGCTTTCTCCATCATTGCTGGGGTTGACCCCAAAGTGGGCTTGTACGCCTCGTTTTGTATTGCCTTTGTAAGCTCATTCATGGGCGGACGCCCCGGAATGATTTCAGCGGCTACTGGCGCTATGGCTTTACTGATGGTTGTTTTGGTTAAAGAACATGGCTTGCAATACCTGCTTGGAGCCACTGTACTCACTGGCGTGTTGCAAGTGTTGGCCGGTTGGCTGCGGCTGGGTACGCTGATGCGTTTTGTGTCCCGCTCGGTCATTACTGGTTTTGTCAACGCGCTGGCTATTTTGATTTTTATGGCCCAGCTGCCTGAACTCATCAACGTGAGCTGGGTTGTATACGCCATGACGCTGGCTGGTTTGGGCATCATTTATTTGTTGCCCTTGCTCACCAAGGCCGTGCCCTCACCGCTGGTCACCATTGTGGTTCTGACCGCCGTATCTGTTTACTATGGCCTAGATATTCGATCCGTTGGTGACATGGGAGAGTTGCCAGACAGCTTGCCCATTTTCTTATTTCCGGATATGCCTCTGACATGGGAAACCTTGGCCATCATTTTCCCTGTTAGCGCCACCATGGCTGTGGTGGGTTTGCTGGAGTCCATGATGACCGCGTCAATCGTGGATGATTTAACCGACACGCCAAGCGACAAGAACCGCGAATGCGTTGGCCAAGGCTTGTCCAATGTGTTCTCAGGGTTCATGGGCGGCATGGCTGGATGCGCCATGATTGGCCAATCTGTCATCAATATAAAGTCAGGCGGTCGCGGGCGCTTGTCCACACTCGCAGCAGGTGTTTTTTTACTCATCATGGTGGTGTTTTTAGGCGACTACGTGGCACTTATTCCAATGGCCGCCTTGGTGGCTGTGATGATCATGGTCTCTATCGGCACCTTCAGTTGGTCATCCGTTCGTAATCTGCGTACCAACCCAAAAAGTTCTAGCGTGGTCATGATTGCCACTGTGGTTGTGGTGGTGGCCACACACGACTTGGCCAAAGGTGTGCTGGTAGGCGTGCTGTTGTCTGGCTTTTTCTTCGCTCACAAAGTGGGTCAAGTACTGCGTGTGTCGTCGATAGCCAAAGACAACGGCCGCGTCCGCCACTACAGCGTAACTGGCCAAGTATTTTTTGCATCCAGCGAGCGCTTCGTTGATGCCTTTGATTACAAAGAGGTGATTGAGGCTGTACGCATTGACGTGAGTCGTGCCCATTTTTGGGATATCACGGCGGTAAGCGCCCTTGACAAGGCCGTCATCAAATTCCGCCGTGAAGGCACTGACGTTGAGGTGATTGGTCTTAACGAGGCAAGCGCCACATTGATTGACAGGTTTGGCGTGCACGACAAACCTGACGCCGTTGAAAATTCAGCGCACTAACCGCAGCGAGACCAACATGATCATTACCGACAAAAAAATTCTTGCATGTGTTGACCAATCAGACCACACCGATAGTGTGGCCCTGGCTGCTATGTGGGCGGCGCAACAACTGCGCACACCTGTTGAACTGCTACATGTTTTGGACCGCCACTTAGAGACCGCTCACAGCGACGACCGCAGTGGCACCTTGGGTGTCGATGCGCAAGACATACTGATGGCCAACCTGTCAAACGAAGACGCCTCACGCAGCAAAATGGCACGTGAACAAGGGCGGCTGTTTCTATCACGCTTGCGACAAAACGCACTAGACGCAGGTCTGACTGGCATTGACATTCGCCAGCGCCACGGCACGGTTGCAGGCACCCTGGCAGACTTGGCACCAAACGCCAGCTTGGTCATTATGGGTAGACGCGGTGAGCGCACTGCGAGCTCGGCGCCCAACAGAGACATCAGCCGCAGCGTAGCCGACATTATTCGCACCCTGCCCTGCCCGGTCATGCTAACCCCAGCTGCTTTTGTGCCTCCCACCAAAGTTTTGTTGGCCTTTGACGGGCGCAGTGCCACGCGTGACGCTGTGCGTGCCGTTGCGAGCAGTGGGCTACTGAAAGGTTTGCCCATCCACGTCACAATGTCAGGCAAGCCAATTAGCAAACCTACCAACGACAGCCACAAGCAGCTCGATTGGGCACAGGCCCTATTGGCAGATGCAGGCTTTGAAGTCAGCAGCACTTATGTGCCAGGACAAGCTGCCCAAGTGATAGCGCAGCAAGTTAACGAGCACAACGCCGACCTACTTATCCTGGGCGTAGGCACACACTCACCGCTCCATCAGTTGTTGTTCGGCTCAAAAACGGTGGATATTTTGCGTGCTGTTGATATACCGGCACTCATCATTCGGTAAGTCGTTTCGGGTCGCCAGCCGCTGGCGCTATAGATCGTCTAAGTTGCTGCGTACGGTTGCCGCTTTCTCTGCGATGGCGGCGCGTGCATCGTCCGTCATGCGGTTTAAATTTTTATACACCATGCCAAGGCGGAAGTTGCCTTTTAAGCGCTCTTCGTGGCGTGCAAAAAAGTCCCAATACAAGGCATTAAAAGGGCAAGCTTTTTCGCCAAGTTTGTCGGCCTTGTTGTAATGACAAGATTTGCAGTAATTGCCCATGCGGTCGATGTAGGCCGCACTCGATACATAGGGTTTGGTGGCCAGTAAGCCGCCGTCCGCGTATTGACTCATACCCAACGTGTTGGGCAACTCCACCCACTCAAATGCGTCAATGTAAACGCCTAGGTACCACTGGTGCACCTGCTGCGGCGTAACGCCAGCCAGCAAGGCAAAATTGCCGATGACCATCAACCGCTGTATGTGGTGGGCGTAGGCATGTTCTAAGGACTGCCCAATCGCATGCGTCATGCAGTTCATTTTTGTTTTGCCCGTCCAAAACCACTGTGGCAGGTCTGCGCTATGCCCTAGAACATTGCTGTCGTCATAGCCTGGCATGTTGGCCCAGTAGACACCACGTACATACTCGCGCCAACCCAAGATTTGTCTGATAAACCCCTCAACGGCCTCTAAGGGTGCATCGCCTTTGTCCAGCGCTTGCTCGGCACGGCGAATAACCTCTATGGGCGACAGCATTTTTACGTTCAGCGCAAACGACAAAAATGCATGGAACAAACGCCACGCATCGGTGTGCATGGCATCTTGGTAGTTGCCAAAATTGGGCAACACATTGTCTGCAAAATACGCCAGTTGCAGCAGCGCTTGTCCGCGATTGAGAGGCCAACGAAAGGCTTCGGCCTGTGGGCTACCAAATGTCTTAACGCCTGCGTTTTGAATGGTCAGCCACAGCGCTGTATGGTCATGCAACGGACGGGCATCGGCTGGCTCAGGCGGATCTTGGTGTTTGCCGTTGGGCCCGTGCCATGCTTTTCGGTTGCTGGCATCAAAGTTCCATTTGCCACCCAGTGGCTTCTTTGGCCCATCCAACAACACGTTGTGTTTGATGCGCATGACCCGGTAAAACGACTCCATCAACCACGACGACTTGCCAGCGAATTGCTGCTGCACATCAAAGCGCTCAGTCAAAAAATGCTCGCTGCTCACGCTGCTGACATGCAAACTTGTCTGGTCACGCCACGCTTGCAACAACGCATCTAAGCGCCACTCATCAGGGGCTTGGCACTGCACGTGGGTTGCGCTATAAAGCTTGGCAATATGCTCTACATTCCGCGGTATGTCTTGTACATTGTCGGGGTTGTCAATGTTGAGGTAATGCACGCGGTGGCCAGCAGCCGTTAGCTGTGCAGCTAAGTCGCGCATTGCAGCAAAAATAGCCAATACTTTTTGTGCGTGGTGCAACACGTAGTCGGTCTCGCTGCGAACCTCCATGAGCACGTACACGACAGACCGATCAACCGTGGAAAACCAGCTGTGTTGTGGACTTAATTGATCGCCCAACAGCAGGCGCAAAGAATGTGCTGGTGTCATAGGGCCTCCTTAGACCAACGTCGTGTGTAAACACCCTGCGGGTCATGTGTTCTGGCTTGCCAGGCCACATCAAAGCGGCGACCACCTTTAGGGTCGCTGCCAAGACCGGCAATATAGAGCCAGTTGCCGGTGTTGCTCATCACGTCGTAGTCCAGCAACGTGTGCTCAAACCAAGCCGCACCCAATCGCCAATCGCCCGCGTACTCATACAGCCAAAAACTTGCCAACACTTGACGCATGCGGTTAGAGACGTATCCAGTCAGCGCCAACTCGCGCATGCCAGCATTCACAAAGGGACTGTCCGTTTGGCCAGTACACCAGCGTTCAAAATCAGCGGATTGGCGCGCTAAAATTTTATGTTGGGCAGGCGGCGACTGCTGCGCAACTGAACCTTGGGCTTTATACAAAGACGCACCGTGGCGTTTGTGCAGCCACCTAAAGTGCTCGCGCCACAGCAATTCAAAACCAATCCAATAACTGCTGTTGCTGGCACCGTTGTCGGCTTCAAAACTTTTTAAAGCATGCCATACAGTGACCGGCGACAAACAACCCAATGCCAGCCAAGACGACAACTTGGTGGCATACCCACTACCAGTGGCAGCGCTGCGCATCAAGCCATTGCGCGTGGATTTGTAGTGATGCGCTTTTTGGTCTGAAAAGTACCAAGCCAGATGTTTGAGGCCTGCGGCTTCACTCACCTCAAGGGGGTAGTCAAACTGCTCAGACAGCTGCAACGGCGCTGCACGTGGCAACGCCTCACCAGATTCATAGCCTAGCGGCGGGCCGGGCATCGCCAAAGGCGCAGGTAGCAGCGCACGCATAGGCATGTCGCAACGCTCAACTTGGTGCCTAAATGCTGTAAAAACTGGGGGCAGTGTGTGCAATGTGCTGGCCTTACCGAAGGGCAGTTTCTCAGCGTCCAACAAATCACCGCTGTCAATTTCCTCAACTGTCACAACAGCAGCAACACCACACATCCCGCTGGTTTGGGCCAACTCGCTCAACCTTGCCCTGAGGGCTCGCAAGTCATCTTGCTCATAGGGCGCATGAAACGCTTGGGTAAACACACGCACGTGCGACCTTGTGTTGTCACCATTGGGCACGAGCAAGCTGTTGAGAAATGTTGGCAACACGTGACCCGCCTGGCCCGTGATGACATGCAAACATTGGCCAAGCGAAGTCAGCTGGTCGTTCAGTGCAGCTGTCGCATGCTGCCAAGCTGTGAGCCTGGCAGGGCCTCGTCTCTGGAAAGACCATTGACGCTCGCGCCACTGTGTATCGTCCACCGCTACACACAGCAATGTATCGGCGCCTTTGAGCGCCGCTGCCAAAGTGGGGTTGTCGCTGAGGCGAAAGTCACCACGAAACCAAAGCACGTGTATGTTCATTGAGCGGCCTTTTTGTGGGTCGCTGGTAATTTTGAATGGGCTGTTTGTGCAGGTGCTATGTTGGCGGTATTAGTGCTTCGCGCGCCGCTGCACCGCTTTGAACAGTAGCGGACTTGCTCCCAGTCACGCTCCCATTTTTTACGCCATGAAAAAGGCAAGCCGCAGTGAAGGCATATTTTGTGGGGTAGATCTTGCTTTTTTTGCATGCGCAAGTATTGCGCAAGCCCAACAATGCCATGCGGTTAGGCCGCAATACCCTAGAAAATTACTGGCTGGAGTCTTCTCCAGCAGCGTTGGTTTGCTCGTCCGCGGGGGTCCAGGGCTCGGCCACATTTTTATACACACGCGCGGTTGCAACAGGTTCAATATGGGCGAACAACTGGGTGGCACCAGCCGCAACCGTGGCATTGATAACTTCAGTCAACTGCTGCGGATGAACATCCACGGCGGACTCTTCGCTGGTTCCGATGCGGCACATAAAGTGCCAAAAATGCTTGCCTGTCGGCAGGTCTTTTTCCCGGCATCGCTTGATGTATTTGCGGACATCGCTTTTAGCGGTTTCTAGCAAGCGGTCAGAGTTTTTACCCTCTACGCGTAATTCGTATATTTTCTTCATACACCCATTATCAGGCACAGGCTAAACGTTACGGCACATGGATTTTTTATCAGATGCTAAGACACATAGGCCGCATTTAAAAACTCGCCAAGGCCTGCAAAAAGGTCGTTATGCATAAAACACATAACAACATTGAATCATGGCCTTGGACGCCGCCCTGTGCGCCCCCTACAGTGAGCCTTAGCCACTCACAACTAGGAAGCATTATGTCGACCCTCAGCCACCAACACAACCTGCCCTCTTACCTCGACGCTAACAAACTGGGCGCTTGGGACATGTACTTGCAGCAAGTGGAGCGCGTGACACCTTATTTAGGCACACTCGCGCGTTGGGTAGACACACTCAAGCGGCCCAAACGCATGTTGATCGTAGACGTGCCAATTCACTTGGACGACGGCAGCATTGCACACTTTGAGGGGTACCGTGTGCAACACAACTTGTCGCGCGGCCCGGGCAAAGGTGGTGTGCGTTTTCACCAAGACGTCACGCTCTCAGAGGTCATGGCGTTGTCAGCGTGGATGTCGGTCAAAAATGCAGCCGTCAATGTGCCTTTTGGCGGCGCAAAAGGCGGCATTCGACTGAACCCACACCATTACTCTAAAGGGGAGCTAGAGCGCATTACCCGCCGCTATACCAGCGAAATTGGCATCATCATTGGTCCATCAAAAGACATACCAGCTCCCGATGTCAACACCAATGAGCAAGTAATGGCTTGGATGATGGACACCTATTCGATGAACCAAGGCGGCACCGCAACCGGGGTCGTCACCGGCAAACCGGTTGACCTTGGCGGTTCACTGGGGCGGCGTGAGGCAACTGGGCGAGGCGTTTTTACCGTTGGCGTTGAAGCCGCCCAACACATGGGTCTGTCTATACAAGGCGCACGTCTTGCTGTTCAAGGCTTGGGCAATGTGGGTGGTACAGCGGCCAAGTTGTTTGGTGAGGCGGGTGCCCTTTTAATCGCAGCGCAAGACCACGGTGGCGCGGTGTTGAAAGACACAGGTTTGGATATTCCCGCCTTGTTGGCACACGTTGCTGCGCATGGCACGGTAGCAGACTTCGCAGGCGGTGATCCCATAGATCCTGACAACTTTTGGGACGTCAACTGCGACATTTTGATACCAGCGGCGTTGGAGGGCCAAATCACCGCGGACAATGCCAACCGTATTCAAGCCAAACTGATTTTGGAGGGTGCGAACGGCCCCACCACGCCTCAAGCCGACGACATATTGGGCGACAAAGGCGTGGTCATCGTGCCCGATGTCATTGCCAACGCGGGCGGTGTGACGGTGAGCTACTTTGAGTGGGTGCAAGACTTTTCCAGCTTCTTCTGGAGCGAAGACGAGATCAACGCCCGGTTGGTGCGCATCATGCGAGAAGCCTTTGACACCGTGTGGCAAACCGCAAAAACGCAGGGCACCACGCTGAGAACCGCCACTTTCATCGTGGCTTGCACCCGCATATTGAATGCCCGTGAGCAACGCGGTTTGTATCCCTAAGCAGCCTGGGCCAGCTAATGGGAGAACATCGCCCTTGTTTGTTAACGTACAAAGCCCTCAGAAATAAGACTTGGACAAACACCCCATGTAGCGTGCACACCAAACCACAGCGACAATAGAGAGTTATCTACAAACAGCCTCAAGTTGCCACACACCATGTCCAAGCGCCCAGATACCTCGTCAGTTGAACAAGTGATTGCCCTAGCTGGCAAAAATGACGCCATTCAAGCCGGTGTCGGTGTGCAGGCATCCAGCGGTCACGGGGACAGCCAGTCCGCGGCGGATGCGCAACACGCCTCTGGTGAGTTTGTTCGGTTTGAGGGCTCCCCTTTCAAATTGTTTCAGCCCTTTGCGCCAGCTGGAGACCAACCGGCGGCGATTGACAAACTCGTTGATGGCATTAAAAACGGTGAAATGTTTCAAACACTTTTGGGTGTGACTGGTTCTGGCAAAACCTACACCATGGCGCACACCATCGCGCGCTTGGGCCGGCCAGCAATCGTGTATGCCCCCAACAAAACACTGGCTGCACAGCTTTATTCAGAATTTCGAGAATTTTTTCCCCACAATGCAGTGGAGTACTTTGTTAGTTACTACGATTATTACCAGCCCGAAGCCTACGTACCACAACGCGACTTGTTCATTGAAAAAGACTCCTCTATCAATGAGCACATAGAGCAAATGCGCTTGAGCTGTACCAAAAGTATTTTGGAGCGGCGCGACGTGATTGTGGTGGCCACCGTATCGGCCATCTATGGCATTGGCAAGCCTGAGAGCTACCACCAAATGGTGATGACGCTGCGAGTAGGCGACAAAGTTGGCCAGCGAGACCTCATCTCGCAATTGGTACGCATGCAATACAAGCGCAACGATGTTGACTTTACCCGCGGCACTTTCAGGGTGCGCGGAGATACCATTGACATCTTTCCAGCCGAGCACTCTGAACTGTCGATTCGCATTGAGTTATTCGACGATGAGGTCGAAACCTTGCAACTGTTTGACCCGCTAACGGGACGCGTGCGTCAAAAAATACCCCGGTTTACGGTTTACCCAAGAAGCCATTACGTCACACCACGCGAACACGTTGTGGTTGCTATTGAGCACATTAAAGATGAACTGCGGATACGCATGGCCGAGTTGATTGGCATGAACAAGCTGGTTGAGGCGCAGCGATTGGAACAACGCACCCGATTTGATCTGGAAATGCTCACCGAAGTGGGTCACTGCAAAGGCATTGAGAATTACTCACGTCACTTAAGTGGCGCCAAGCCAGGCGAAGCACCGGCCACTTTGACCGACTACTTGCCCAAAGACGCTCTGATGTTCTTGGACGAGAGCCACGTGCTCACTGGCCAGTTTGGCGGCATGTACAACGGGGACAGGTCCCGCAAAACAACGCTGGTGGAGTTTGGCTTTCGCTTGCCATCGGCGTTAGACAATCGCCCCTTGAAGTTTGAAGAGTTTCAAGCGCGCATGCGCCAATCGGTGTTTGTATCCGCCACGCCGGGTGATTACGAAAAGCAGCATTCTGGTCAAATCGTCGAGCAAGTTGTTCGTCCCACCGGTTTGGTTGACCCCAGAGTTGAAGTGCGTCCAGCCGTCACCCAAGTAGACGACGTGTTGCAAGAAATCCGCATCCGCGTGGAGGTTAAGGAGCGGGTCATCATCACCACGCTTACCAAGCGCATGTCTGAACAGCTGACCGACTACTTGTCTGAAAATGGTGTGAAAGTTCGCTACTTGCACAGCGACATAGACACCGTGGAGCGCGTAGAAATTTTGCGCGATTTGCGCCTAGGCGTGTTTGATGTATTGGTGGGCATCAACTTGCTACGTGAAGGTATTGACTTGCCAGAAGTGTCGTTGGTGGCCATATTGGACGCCGACAAAGAGGGCTTTTTGCGCTCAGAGCGCTCACTGATACAGACCATTGGGCGTGCGGCTCGCAACGTCAATGGTGTGGCTATTTTGTATGCGGACAAAACCACAGAATCTATGCGCAAAGCCATTGATGAAACCGCTCGCCGAAGGGCCAAACAAGAAGAGCACAACATCATTCATGGCATCACGCCACGTACAGTTGTTAAACGCATCAAAGACCTCATAGATGGCGTATACAGCGAAAAGTCAGGCCAAGAGGCTGAGAAACTAGAGCGTGACAGCATGCGCCGCGCTGAGCTTGAGTCCATGAGCGATAAAGACATCGCCCGCGAAATCAAACGCCTTGAGAAACTCATGCTAGAGCATGCCAAAGACCTAGACTTTGAGAAGGCCGCGCAAGTTCGCGACCAACTGGCGGTCATGAGACAGCAAGCGTTTGGCGCCTCTGGGTCCGACAACATGGCTCTGTTGGTGCCACAGTCTTCATAAGGACAGCACGCTTTGTCTTGGACAAATGGACTGTGGCGTTTAAACATTCTCCAAGCACCGCCTAGACAAACCATACAACGAGGCTTTTAAATGTCAATAAAAATCAAAATAACGACATTTTTACGGGAAAATCGTGAAATAAGTAAAAATAAGTGATATTTGTCTAGGACAACTCGAGCAGGCAGGCTACAATCCATACTAAATCACTGGGATATTCTGATATACTGGACTAAATTAGTCGGGTAGGGCCGATATCTCAGAGGTTTAAACAAACAAGTCCGAATGTTCGGATCTTGTTTTTAGGCCACGGACTTGGTAACAAGTCCAACCCCACCAAGGAGTTTGCTATGCGTCTCACCACCAAAGGCCGTTTTGCTGTTACAGCAATGATCGATCTGGCATTGCGCCAGAACACGGGTCCCGTTACATTGGCCGCTATTAGCCAGCGCCAACAAATTTCACTGTCCTACCTAGAACAGTTGTTCGGTAAATTGCGTCGTCACCAACTCGTTGAGTCCACGCGTGGACCTGGCGGTGGCTACACACTGGCCCGTAAGGCTGTCGAAATTACAGTCGCAGACATTATTGTGTCAGTTGACGAACCCATTGATGCAACCCATTGCAGCGGAAAAGAAAACTGTTTGGGCGAAGGCTCACGTTGTATGACTCACGAGTTATGGGCCTCGTTAAACGAGCGTATGGTTGACTTTTTAGATTCCGTTAACCTGCAAAAACTGGTAGATGGCCAAGTTGCAAAGGGCGTTGTTATCGAAAAGGCACCCATGATTAAACGTGCTATTTCAAGTATTCCAGTTGTCAAGCCTATTCGTGTGAATGCACCCAACTCAGTGTTTGCTTTGGGCGCGTCTTTAGCCAATAGCTAATTCTAGATTCAGACAGTTTGTTTTGATTTTCCAAGTTTGGCCCTCAAGTCAAGAAGTAGGTAAGTAATATGTCAACGCCGCATTTCCCCGTTTATATGGACTACAGCTCCACCAACCCATGTGACCCACGCGTGGTGGATGCCATGGTGCCGTGGTTGTATGAGCACTTCGGCAACCCAGCGTCACGCAGCCATGCGTGGGGTTGGGAAGCTGAAGCCGCTGTCGAGAAAGCCCGCGTCAATGTAGCTGACTTAATTGGTGCGGATCCCCGAGAAATAGTATGGACAAGCGGTGCAACCGAGTCCAACAATTTGGCTCTCAAAGGTGCGGCCCAGTTCTACAAAACCAAAGGCAAGCACATCATCACGGTGAAAACTGAGCACAAAGCTGTGCTTGACAGCTGTCGCGAGTTAGAGCGCCAAGGCTTTGAAGTTACCTACCTGAATGTCCAAGACGACGGCTTGGTTAATCTAGACGTTTTTAAGGCAGCCATCCGTCCCGACACCATTTTGGCGAGCGTTATGTTCGTGAACAACGAAATTGGCGTGGTTCAAGACATGGCTGCTATTGGTACTGTTTGCCGTGAGCACGGCGTGATTTTTCACGTAGATGCAGCACAGGCTACTGGCCGCGTCGACATCGACTTGGCCACGTTGCCGATCGACTTGATGAGCTTGACGTCACATAAAACCTACGGCCCAAAAGGCATTGGTGCCTTGTTCGTACGTCGCAAGCCTCGCATCCGCTTGGAAGCACAAATGCACGGCGGTGGCCATGAGCGTGGCATGCGCTCAGGCACACTGCCAACGCACCAAATTGTGGGCATGGGCGAAGCCTACCGCATTGCCAAAGCCGAAATGGCTGAAGAGAACAAGCGTATCAAGATGCTTCACGACCGTTTGGTTGCAGGCTTGTCAGGCATGGAAGAAGTCTTTATCAATGGCAACAAAGACCAACGGGTGCCGCACAACATCAACATGAGCTTTAACTACGTTGAAGGCGAGTCGTTGATCATGGGTATCAAGGGCATGGCGGTTTCAAGTGGCTCCGCATGCACATCAGCAAGCCTCGAGCCAAGCTATGTGTTGCGCGCTCTGGGTCGCAGCGATGAGTTGGCACACAGCAGCTTACGCATGACGATCGGGCGCTGGACGACAGAGGCGGAAATTGACTACGCCATTGAAACCATTAAAGCCAGTGTGGCTAAACTGCGTGAGCTATCGCCATTGTGGGAAATGTACCAAGATGGTGTGGATATCTCCACCATCCAATGGGCTGCGCACTAGTCCCCCCAGCCCACACAACGGCTTTTTTGAAACACTTATTAGGAGTAAATCATGGCATATTCAGACAAGGTAGTTGAGCACTACGAAAACCCACGCAACGTTGGCACATTTGACAAAAACGATGACACAGTTGGTACCGGCATGGTTGGTGCACCAGCTTGTGGCGACGTGATGAAGTTGCAAATTAAAGTCAACCCAACAACGGGAGTCATTGAAGATGCACGCTTTAAAACCTATGGCTGCGGGTCCGCTATTGCCTCTAGTTCTCTGGTTACTGAGTGGGTTAAGGGTAAAACGCTTGACCAAGCTGCAGCCTTAAAAAACAGCGAGATTGCCGAAGAACTGGCACTGCCTCCTGTCAAAATCCACTGCTCTATATTGGCTGAAGATGCCATTAAAGCTGCAGTTGAAGATTACAAAAAGAAACACGCAGTCGCAACCGCTTAATCACCCACAGCGACCACCAACACCCTGCTGGGTGTTGGGTTTTCACACCCCCCATGAGTTAGATTGGAACGATCCACCATGTCCGTCACCATGACAGAAGCTGCTGTTAAGCACGTTAACCGCTACTTGAGCAGGCGAGGCAAAGGAATTGGTGTTCGCTTAGGCGTCAAAACCACTGGCTGCTCTGGCTTGGCTTATACCCTGGAATATGCTGACGACTCCAGCCCTGAAGACATAGAGTTTGAAGACCACGGCATTAAGATATTGATAGACCCAAAAAGTTTGGCCTACCTAGAAGGTACACAGTTGGATTTTGTGCGCGAGGGTCTAAATGAAGGATTCAAATTTAGCAACCCCAACGAACGCGACCGCTGCGGCTGTGGTGAATCGTTCCGCATTTGATGTCTGGGGTTAGCCCAATAAGCTTGCAAGCCAATGACTTCGAGCTGTTTGACCTGCCTGCGCGGTTTGAACTTGATTCTTTAGAGCTGGCCAAACGCTGGAAAGCCCTTCAAGCCCTCACCCACCCAGACAAGTTTGTCAGTAGCACCGGTGCTGATCAACGGATGGCTATGCAACGGTCTGTCCGCGTTAACGAGGCCTATCAAAGGCTGAGAACTCCCACATTGCGTGCAGGCTACCTGTGCGAGCTGCGGGGTGTCTCGATTGACGCCGAGCGCAACACCGCCATGCCCCATGCATTTTTAGTTCAGCAAATGCAGTTGCGTGAAGATCTGGATGACGCACTAGGGAACCCGACAGCCTTGCAACAACTGGCCGATGTGGCGCTAACAGCAAAAAAAGAGTGGTTGAACAAAGTGGCTACTGCCTTGGATATTGACAACGACGCTGCGGCCGCCGCATCCGGCGTACGTGCACTCATGTTTATTGAGCGCGTTACCAAAGATATCAACCAACAACTAGACGACGCAGCCTGAAAAAGCTGCGCAATCAACAGTAACGACTAACTTTATGGCATTGCTCCAAATTTCAGAACCGGGTCAATCTCCTGACCCACACCAACGCAAAATTGCAGTTGGTATAGACCTTGGCACCACGCACTCGTTGCTGGCCAGTGTGCGCAATGGCATTGCCGAATGCTTGCCTGACGAACATGGCCGAGTGATTTTGCCCAGCGTGGTGCGGTACACCACCGAGGCACCAGGTCGTCAAATTGGTTATGAAGCCTTGGCCGCACAACACACAGACCCTTGTAACACCATCACATCAGTCAAACGCTTGATGGGTCGACAGCGTGGTGACGTGCACAACGTAGACAACCTGCCTTACACCGTTACAGATGGCGAGGGCATGGCTTTGGTCAATACTGTGGCCGGCAACAAAACACCGGTTGAGGTGAGTGCTGAATTATTAGCTACCTTGCGCTTTCGCGCTGAAGACAGCTTTGACAACGACTTGTTTGGTGCAGTGATTACAGTACCCGCTTACTTCGACGATGCACAACGCCAAGCCACCAAAGACGCGGCACAGTTGGCTGGTATCAATGTACTGCGTCTTATCAACGAGCCCACTGCCGCAGCAATTGCATATGGCTTAGAGCAAGGTAGCGAAGGCGTGTACGCCATTTATGATTTGGGTGGCGGCACATTTGACATTTCAATTCTTCGCTTGAGCAAAGGTGTTTTTGAGGTCGTGGCCACGGGCGGCGACTCGGCCTTGGGCGGTGACGACTATGACCGCGCACTCGCCCACTGGGCCTTGTTGCAAACACCTGGCCAGCCAGCACCAGAACAATTAAGTGCAACCGATAAAAGTATGTTGTACAACGCAGCACGAGCCTGTAAAGAGCAGTTATCACACACCAACAGCGCCGAATTGGCAGCCCCTCTTGGTGGTGGTGACATCAGTGTCACTGTGACGGCACAAAACTTTGCCGACGCGACCGCGCAACTAACACTGCGCACGGTGCAAGCTGTACGCAAAACACTGCGCGATGCAGACATGGGTATTGACGATGTGCAGGGTGTGGTGATGGTGGGTGGCTCCACGCGCATGCCAGTTGTACTGCAAGCCGTTGAAGCATTGTTTGGCAAACCGCCACTCACCAACCTAAACCCCGATGAAGTGGTAGCGCTGGGCGCTGCCATTCAAGCCAACCAGTTGGCTGGTAACCACACTGGCGACGCCTTGTTATTACTGGATGTTATTCCTCTGTCTTTAGGCATTGAGACCATGGGTGGCTTGGTTGAACGCATTGTGCCGCGCAACAGTTCCATACCAACCGCTCGCGGCCAAGACTTCACCACATTTAAAGATGGTCAAACAGCCCTCGCCTTGCATGTTGTGCAAGGCGAACGCGACTTGGTGGCAGATTGCCGCAGCCTTGCCCGCTTTGAACTGCGAGGCATACCTCCTATGACGGCAGGTGCAGCGCGCATCCGAGTGACATTTACAGTCGATGCCGATGGCCTGTTGCAGGTGGGAGCCACAGAAACACAGTCAGGCGTGCAAGCACACATTGACGTTAAGCCGAGCTACGGCTTGTCTGACGACCAAATTTCCGCCATGCTTCGAGACAGCTTCAGCACCGCGCAACAAGACATGCAAGCCCGCGCATTGGTCGAAGCGCGTGTAGACGCTGAGCGTATGGTGTTGGCCACACAAAGCGCACTTGACGCAGACGCAGACTTGCTGACAGCGCAAGAGCGTAGCGGCATTACAGCTAGCATCAGTAGCTTGTCTGACCTGATTGGCTCAGACGCCAGTGCCAACGCTGCCACCATTGAGTCTCACACCAAGCAACTGGCTGCTGCAACAGAGGGGTTTGCAGCCGCACGTATGAACCGTGGCATTGCACAAGCCCTGTCAGGTAAACGTCTAGACTCTGTTTAAGCAAATCGCTTCAAACTGACAAACGGTTAAACCCCAACACACTTATCAAGCGCCATGCCCATTATTAAAATATTGCCTCACCCTGAATACTGTCCACAAGGTATAGACATCAACGCGCCCGCAGGGACCAGCATTTGCGAGGCAATGCTAGACAACCATATCAACATTGAACACGCGTGTGAAATGAGCTGTGCATGCACCACTTGCCACGTCATCGTGCACGAAGGCGGCAGCAGCTTGAATGACGCTGAAGATAGCGAAGAAGACATGCTTGACCGAGCTTGGGGTTTGGAGCCTAGGTCCCGCCTCAGTTGTCAAGCCATTTTGGCGCAAGCCAATTTGGTGGTGGAAATACCCAAATACTCCATCAACCACGCCAAAGAAAACCACTGATCAACGCCCTATGCGTCAAATTGTTTTAGATACCGAAACCACGGGCCTGTCGCCTGAAGACGGCGACCGAATCATTGAAATTGGGTGCGTTGAGCTGTATCAACGCAAATTGACTGGCCGCAACCTGCACCTGTACATCAACCCAGAGCGTAAGAGCCATGAAGAAGCGCTGAAAGTGCACGGCATTAGCGCTGAGTTTTTAGCTGATAAGCCAAAATTTGCGGCTATTGCCCAAGAGGTGCTCGACTACCTACGGGGCGCTGAACTCATCATTCATAACGCACCCTTTGACATTGGCTTTTTAAACAAAGAGTTGTCATTGATGGGACTACAACCCATCACCAACATCACCAACGGCGTTATAGACAGCCTAGCCATGGCGAAAGACCTGTTTCCAGGCAAGCGCAACAGCCTCGATGCGTTGTGCGACCGGTTAGAAGTTGACAACACATCACGTACGCGGCACGGCGCGTTGCTCGATGCTGAAATTTTGGCTGAGGTGTACATCAACATGACCCGGGGCCAAGACGGCCTGCTCATGGACTTAGATGACCACACCATGGGGGCCGATGGACAACTGCAAGTCATAGACTTCAAGCAATTTGACCTGCATGTTTTGCAAGCCAACGATGGTGAAATGCAAGCCCACGCAGACTTTCTCACACAACTAGACGGCGCGTGTGCAGACGGCAACTTGTGGCAGCGTCAGTCCGGTGCACCAGATCCCATCGCTGAGGTGAACTTAACTCAATCCAATTAAATTGTGTGTGCCTGTTCATTCACCACAGTCAAACTCAAAAGCCATACGGTAGCGTCACGAATCGGGCTATAATTGAAGGCTTGATTGAGAGCCAATGCGTGGTTTTAGCGACGGTGAGCACATGTGATGCAACCGGCGCAAAAAATCTCAGCTCCAGTTCTTGGCGCGGTTTTTTTAGGCAAGAAAACTAAATCAGTCGGCCTTGGTGCACTTTCAGTGTGTCTCAGGTCACAGCGCAATGCATAAGGGATGTTAGCTCAGGGGTAGAGCGTCCGCCTCACACGCGGAAGGTCGCAGGTTCGAAACCCGCACGTCCCACCACATCTTTTGCCTACCCCCACATGCGTCTTGACACAGATGCCAATAGGGGCCTTCCATGTGCGATCACAATTAGCGCCAACCTAAGCGCACTGCCAAGCAGTTGTCCCAACTCGCGCAAGCATGGCAATCAGCCGCCCAACCTCAGCATCTCATCCATATCGCGCCTGCAGCCTAGACAGCACCATTGACAGACTCCAACCGGCGGATACAAACATGACAAACACAGCACAGTGAGTACACAGCCCTCAACAGGACTGGGGCGGTTGGCTGCACCCACCGTGATGAATAGCATGACACGAGGCGCATGAAGATCTAATGCCTCGCCTTGATCTGAACCCAGATGCCACTGGGCTGGCTTGGGCATGCTTGTTTGAAGGCACCAGTCAATTCACCGATGGACTACTGGTGTGGCCTTGACGATCGCTAAACCGACCAACTGTTCGAGCATCGCATGGCTTAGACCGGGTACTTTGTCTATAAGCACCAAGCCAGCAGGTGTACACGAGAAAGTTGCCAGGTCTGTGTACACGCGTTTCACGCACGCGACGCCTGTCAGTGGGTAGGAACAGCTGCTAACGATCTTGCTCTGGCCCTTCTTTGTCAGCAAGTCCATCATCACCCACGTCTGCTGGGCACCTACTGCCAAGTCCATTGCACCACCGACTGCTGGAATCGCGTCGGACTCGCCAGTGCTCCAGTTGGCAAGGTCACCTGTGGCAGACACCTGAAAAGCGCCTAAAACACAAATGTCTAAATGGCCACCACGCATCATGGCAAAGCTGTCGGAATGGTGAAAGTACGCACCACCGGCCAGCAAGGTGACTGGTGCTTTACCGGCATTGATCAAGTCGTAATCTTCACAACCAGGTTCTGGCTTAGGGCCCATGCCCAAAATACCATTTTCACTGTGGAGTATTACTTCGATATCTGCTGGCAAATAATTGGCGACCAGCGTCGGCTGCCCGATACCTAGGTTGACATAGGCACCATCAAAGATATCGCTGGCAATGCGACGCGCGACGTCCTCACGGCTTCGTTTTATATAGTCACTCATGCAGCCTCTCCAGGGTCTGTAACTGATCTACCATTCACTGCGTTGACCTGCGGGAGCAGATCATTCGGAAATGACCCGGTAACCACACCACCGCTTTGTGTGGGTGAATAAATAATTTTCACAACTTTGGAGACATGGATACCAGGGGTGATGATGTGTTCAGGGTCTATCTCCCCCAATGCGACGACTTGGTGAACGGTGGCAACCGTGCGCTTCGCCGCCATCGCCATAACTGGACCAAAATTTCTAGCTGCCTTGCGGTAGGTCAAGTTTCCCCACCGATCCCCCAACTCCGCTTTGATGAGGGCTAAGTCTCCATGAATTGGATATTCCAACACGTAGCCTCGCCCATTGATCACACGGGTTTCTTTCGCATGTCCTAGTGCATCATTGGCAAGATCAGTGCCGTAGCCCGTTGGCGTGTAAAAGGCACCAATACCAGCGCCCGCTGCTCGGATACGCTCTGACAAATTACCCTGAGGAAGCAACTCGAGTTCTAATTTTTTTGAGCGGTAGAGCTCATCAAATACCCACGAGTCAGCCTGTCTGGGAAAACTGCAAATGAGCTTTCTAGCCTGGCGATTTTGTAACAAACGTGCCAACCCAACATAACCATTACCCGCGTTGTTGTTGACGATGGTTAATTCACGTGCGCCCTGTGCGATCAAGCCATCAATCAGCTCATCTGGAATACCGGCTGTACCAAAGCCCCCAATCAACACAGTAGACCCGTCTTGAACGTCGCCAATCGCCTCAGCAACTGTGTCAGAAATCTTATTTATCAAGGAAAGCCACCTTTCAAGACAGACGAAGCACCACAAAAGCGGATGCACGAATAGCTTTGTAACCTACATCGACCGTGCGTGCTGTCGCACCTTACAACACCACCGCATCTGATTGATAACCTGTCCAACACACGGAGCAGTGGCGTGAGGTATCGATGCATATGGCAAGCTAAGCCCTCGCCGACATCTCCACCACGTAGTATTTCAGGGAAATACATCATGCCAAGGTGCTCACAAACGCTCCAAGAAAGAATTCGACAACGTCGTACATCTTGTAGGTGATGGGCGTATTTGCCGCTGGTGAATCACACCCAGAAAAACCTCAATGCACGCTATATCCGCTCATTGAGACCTCCGGTGGACAAGCGGTATGGACCTATCAACCTGAAGCGTACGTGCAAGAAGTCTTTCAACTTGGCGTGCGTTACCAACACATGGTTATCACAGCACAAACGGCAATTGGCATGACGCAAAATCTGCTCAGTTATGGCGCAGATTGTGTAAGACACTTGACCGGCTAACTGCTGATGGAGACTGTGCACTCACAGCCTTGCCTGCATGAGGCGGCTTGGAAACAACACGATCGCGATAGCAGCCAATATCAACACCAACGCCAATACATCTGCTGTACCGACGGCCTCGCTCAACAGCACATGCCCACTCAACAAACCTACCATTGGCACCATCATCAAAGACAATCCACTTGTAACTGGCGTTAACTTTCTTGCAACTCGGAACCATGCCACATAACTCATCGCAAGCGTTATGACGCCCGCATACAAGATACCAAGAAATTGCAAAAGTGTAGGCCACTGCCAACGCTCAAACTCGATCACAAGAGCAAGACCTGTGAAGCAAACAGCAGCCAATAACAGCATCCAAAATGTTAAAGACAAACTAGAAATACTGATGTTGCTGTTCTTCAACATCGCGTTGCCAATACCCCAAGCAATGGCGGCGAAAAGCGTGCACAACAACCCCACTGGTTGGCCAGCAAAGGTCGACATCTCATCACGTGCCAATAAAAAAGTGGCAGATAAAGAGCAAATGACACCCAATACACCCCGAGTAGTAAGTTGGTTACCAAACATCACTACGCTCGCCAACAGCGCCCAGACTGGCATGGTGTAGCCAACAATGGCGACACGGCCCGAATTCAACAATGTCACGCCATAAATCAGTCCAACGTGCCAAAAGACCATATTTGGCACGCCTAACTGAAAGGCCAACCAGCGCTCACCTACAGGCACGCGCAGGGACTTACCCTGATACCAAGCGACTGCCCCGAGCAAAGCGAACCCAATTGTGAAAGTACATGCGCGAAACGTCAGCGGTGGATAGCTGGTCACCACAAACTTCATAATGGGGTAATTCAGTCCCCATGACACCGTCACAAAAAGAATCAATAAAAGATCTACCCCATTGATGTCGTTGGCGTTCGTAGGCGAGTTTCTGGTCATGAGAATCCCTTTACAACTATCCGCCGAAAGCAGCGTAGTTGGTATATCCCTCAGTACCACCGCCGTAAAAGGTAGGCCTGTCATATGGCGTAAAAGGAACGCCGTTTTTAATGCGCTGTGGCAAGTCGGGGTTGGAGATGAAATAACGCCCAAAGGCAATGGCGTCGGCCTCTCCTGCAGCCACAGTTTGCTCAGCGCGCTGCGCATTGAAATTACCGGCGGTAATAAGTGCTTGGTCCCAAAATGGGCGAAGGGTTGCGCAGCCAGACGGCACGTTTTGATGGTCAACATCGCGTTGACCAGCGCCTGATGCTCTAGGTTCAATCAGGTGCAGGTAAGCGAGTTTTAAAAGGTTCAACTCTTTGGTAATTTCGCGGTACAACGTGAGTGGGTCTGTTTCACCAGAGTCATTTGCCACGCCAAACGGTGACAGGCGAATGCCAACTCGGTTGGCACCCAAGTCAGCAGCCAACAGCTCGGCAATTTCAAGAGGCAAACGCATACGGTTGGCCAAACTGCCACCATAGCGGTCGGTACGCTCGTTGCTGCGGCTGATCATAAATTGCTCAAGCAAGTAGCCGTTTGCACTGTGAATCTCTACGCCGTCAAAACCTGCAGCAATGGCGCGACGACCCGCCGCCACATAGGCTTTTTTGAGTTGCTCAATGTCGCTCAAGCTCAAGGCTCGTGGCACCTCAAACGGTGCTGGCGTAAAGTCTGCGGTTAGCGCATTGCCAACTGCCGCGATGGCCGAAGGTGCCACCGGCGCGCCACCCTCAGGTTGGTGCGATGAGTGCGAAATACGCCCCACATGCCACAGCTGCAAAAAAATACGGCCACCGCGCGCATGCACGCCATCGGTCACCAGCTGCCAACCCGCTTGTTGGGCATCGGTATGGATGCCTGGGGTAGCGGGCATGCCCTGACCCTCAGGTACCACTTGAGAGGCCTCCGCAATGATCAAACCACCCTCACTCGCACGCTGCGTGTAGTAGAGCGCATTGAGTGCGCTCGGCTCATTGCCCGGACGGTTAGCACGCATACGCGTCAGTGGCGCCATCACAATACGGTGCTTCAACTCAAAGGCACCTACCTGTAATGGTGTGAATAAATGTAAGCGTGTATCTAAATTGTGGGCGCTAGATGCGGCGGATGGAGTAGAAAGACCGGACAATTTGTCTCCTTAGCAGGTGTGTGAGTGGCGTATTGTCTGTTAGAAATAACACCGCAACTGTCGCGCACCTGGTCTTGTGCAATTGATACACACTGGCTGCTGAAACGTCGCAAGACAACCGGCAGCTCCCATGCAATGGCCTACCCATATCCTTGTTACCTTGTTGCCGACCAACACATATACACATCTCTAAGGAAAAACCATGATCCAAACCCGTGAACTGTTTGAAATTGCCCTTGCCGTGCCAACCATCGTCGACGTTGGGCAAACACCGCTGGGTGGACGAAAAATCGCCACTGTGACGGGCGGTACGTTTGAAGGCGAGCGGATACGCGGCACTGTTATGCCCTCGCCCGGTGGTGACTGGCTTCTGATGCGCACCGATGGCGTTTTAACTTTGGATGTGCGTCTGACGCTACAAACCGATGACGGCGCCATCATTTACATGAGCTACAAAGGGTTGCGCCACGGCCCTCCCGATGTCATGGCCAGGCTGGCCAAGGGAGAAGACGTTGACCCGTCAGCGTACTACTTCCGAGCCACCCCAACATTTGAAACCGCATCAGAGACATACGCTTGGACCAACCGAATTGTCAGCATTGCCACTGGCAGGCGCATTGCAACAGGGCCGATTTATCAGGTCTTTGAAGTGCTATGACAAGCCGCCAACAACAAGAATAACTAGAGCTTTAAGCCTTGGTTATCGGGCTAAACCGTTGCAATGGGGTTAACTGGCGAGCCCACCGCACCTGGCAAGTGCAGCGGCGGTGCGGTTAGCAAAAAACGGTTGCGCCCATGCGCGCGCAGCCAGTTGGCTAAGTGGGTCAAATACCACAGCTCGCCCAAGTGAATGCCATTTTTAAACAAACAATGCGCATGCAAGGGCAACTTGGGTTTGCGTATCGGCTCCATCCAACGGTTAGGAATAAGCTCAACGGCGTAGTTATCGGCAACGATAGCCGCAACCCCGCTGTCGGTTATCCACTGGAGCAGTTTGTCGTCTTCACCGTCCAAGCCAGTGCATGTATGGTGCAATTTCTCGGGGTCTGGGTTGCGATTCATCTCCAAGATCATGTCGGCAAAGCCTGTATGCAAACACAACATGTCTCCAGACTCCAACTCCACCTTGTCTGCGTCCATGACACGCATCAAAGCGTCATAGCCAATTTTGGTGCGGGCGCGGCCATGGTGGGCGTGCAAATCAACCATGACCCCGCGACCTTGCGCGCCGTGCATCGCCAAGTTTTCTATACCCAGTGCTGTTGCCTTGGGGTCTTTAAAAGCAAACAAATCCGACGTATCGCTCCCCACATTGGCCGCGGGCTTGATATCAGCATTGGCACGGTAGCCGTTGTAAAACACCTTCTCAGCAACGCCGTCACCGTCTGCATCAAAGTAGCTGCCAACGTGTGCAAACGAGTCCCACTGTGTGGAGTACTGCGTGGCCAAAATGGCAATATCGTCACACACCACATCCGTGGCATTTGGCTCAATTAAATCCAGACCTAAGACATAGCTTTCTGGGCCATCTGGGCCACCTCGGCGCGCAGAAATAAGCCGAGGCGGAAAGCGTGAAGGGTTCAGTGCACTCCCACCTGGAAAATCCAAAGGTAGCGACAGCGAAAAGTTTTTACCCGTTTTTACCTCGGCAACACCTTGTAAGACCTTGCGCTCGTCAACCAAATTCATGCGCCCCCGTTGGTCATTAGGGCCAAAACTGCCCCAATTGCTGTTCTCTGGTGCACGTTTCCATCGTTCAGACATAAGGCGCCTTAAGCTAAGTTGATTGAGACTACATCGTTGCACCAACAACCCTCTCTGTCTGTCTCATCTGCAACTTTGAAATGACAGATTCAAGATTTTGACGTGTGGCATTTACCAGACGCGGCAGCAAGCGAGATCGTAAGTTTTTGAGTGCATTGACGACTTCTACAGCCCGGTGCACCGGCACCAGCATCTGGTAGGCAGCATGTGGGTCAACTCAACCCTCTAGCGTTTGAAATATTTCAAACAACGCAATGCCGCATGGATGAAAATTAGAGGGTAACAATTTCTACTGATTTGACTTTATAAGCATTTAGGTTCATGATTAAATATCAAAATATATTTTCAAATCAAACCACTCGCCAATTAAAAACTAAAAAAAGAAATATTTATTAAAAAATTATCGAAAAAATTGGAGGAATAATATGAAAACATTGGCATCGTACAGCGCTGTATTCCAAATAATTCGACCTGCTATCTATATTGGTTTGGTCTTATTTATGCTGGCATTATTTGCCAACCCCCAATACTCCGAAAATGACAATCACTTCGAAACTGCATTATTAGTTTTAAAAGACAGCGTTTTGTTTATTGGATGGGGTGCTGTCATGGTTGTTATTTATCGTGGGGTACGAGGCTACAAGCATGTGGGATGGCAGCGCGTACAAATTTTGTGTTTAATTGGCGCCACAGGATATGCTGCATTTTCGAAGTCTGAATTATTAACATCGCCATCAAATTTAATAATACTATTGGTTTTTGTAGTCCCTATATTTTTGGCGCCAATACATTTGGCGTTCTTTTTAGTTCCATGGATCTACGATGGCTTTAAGCTCTCAGCACGAAAATAAATACAATCACTTAATATAACGAATTAGAGTTTCAACTTAATTGCAATAATATATTACTTTTCATTTGTTGAGGCCAGCTTTATGTTTCCTCCTTAACAACATCTCCCAATTTATAACAACCAAAAGGATCAACAACACTTTTTATGAACATACAAACATACAAACTTGCTTTTTTAAAAATATTACATATTCGTATTCAAAAAATATACCAATTTATTTATATTGCACTTTTAGCAATTTGTACGCCCACATTATTCGCAGCACAAACTGATATTGAACTACTCAATCAGTCATTGTATTTTAAAAATACCACATGTAATACAACAACTCAGCCCTTGAACTATGGTCAGTACATGGCAGATAAAAGATGGACCCAATGTACGCCCGCTATTGATACATATGCCAGTGTCACATTATTAAGAGAAAGTGATGACATGTTTTGTAAATCACGTGTTTACTACGATTCAAAAACTTCAGCACTATTAAACCTTGAACTGGTTTTTCCATTGAGTGCGAAGAGACAATTAGTAGACACCTTTGGATATAAATATGGCAACCCTTTAGTCAATGACACTTTATTGGTTAAAGAATTTAAAGAGGAATCTATAAAATCATATAAATGGACTGACACCCGTGGTGGCACATTAAAAATTGAAGAGATTAACTCTAAAACAATGCTTACCGGTGGCATATCGCAGTCTAATGAAGTGCCAAACTGCCTAAAACTAACCATCCAGACCAAAAAAATGTCTGGGTTATACAATTAAATCATAACCATTTCAAATGCTTGATGTGAAAAGTTAAATTGCCTTAAGTAATTTATATTTAATATTTTAATATTTTAATATTTTAATATTTCAGCATACAGCAGAGTCTACATAGCATTAACATTACACAACATGAAAGTGTTGTAGCAACACATATACACACCAACAGGACTCGGTACGTTGCACCTAATGTTCAACACAAGGAGCAGTCTGTGCATTTATTTCGGTCTGAAAACGACAGCTTTGGCAGTATCGATGTGCCTATAAACCGACTTTGGGGGGCACAAACCCAACGCAGCTTGGTGCACTTCTCAATTTCAAGTGAGCGTATGCCGCCTGAGTTTGTAATCGCACTGGCGCAGGTTAAACGCGTCGCTGCGATGGTCAATCGTGATCTGGGATTACTCGCGCCCGCCACAGCCGCGGCAATCGTGACTGCGGCAGATGAGGTTGTAGCAGGTAATTGCGAAGAAGAGTTTCCACTGTCCATTTGGCAAACTGGCTCAGGCACACATACCAATATGAACATGAACGAGGTGCTGGCCAACAGGGCATCTGAATTACTCGGAGCGGGGCTTGGAAGTCTTCGCTCTGTGCATCCAAACGAGCATGTCAATTTGGGGCAGTCCTCTAACGACATTTTCCCAACGGCAATGAATGTAGCAGCAGCAACGTCACTTAACAGCCGTGTTTTGCCGGCCTTACACGGTTTGCATACTGCTCTCGCAGACAAGGCCACTGAATTCGGCGACATTGTAAAAATTGGTCGTACCCATTTGCAAGACGCCACACCACTCACGCTGGGTCAAGAGTTTTCAGGTTATGCCTCACAGTTGAACCATGGCATTGTGCATTTGCAACAAGCACTTCCCCATGTTTATGAGTTGGCTGTTGGTGGCACAGCAGTAGGTACTGGTCTTAACACCCACCCAGAGTTTGGCATGCGCGTCAGCGAGGAGTTGTCGCGCATACATGGCTTACCTTTCCGATCTGCACCCAATACATTTGAGTCGCTTGCCAGCCATGATGGGTTGGTGCATGCACATAGCGTCTTAAAAAATATTGCTGCATCGCTGACCAAAATAGCCAACGATATCCGCTGGTTAGCCAGTGGCCCTAGAAGCGGGCTTGGTGAAATATCACTCCCCTCTAACGAGCCTGGCAGCTCAATCATGCCTGGCAAAGTTAACCCAACGCAGGCTGAGGCGCTCATCATGGCCTGTGCCCAAATATTTGGCAATGACGTGACTGTCAATATAGCTGGCGCCTCTGGTAACTTTGAGCTCAACGTTTACAAGCCACTGATACTGCATAATTTTTTACAAAGTACGCGTTTACTAACAGACTGCAGCACCAGTTTTACAAATCACTGTGTGGTCGGTATACGTGCGAATCAAGAACGCATCGATGCGTTGTTGCAGCAATCGCTCATGTTGGTCACAGCACTTAGTCCACATATTGGCTATGACAAAGCCGCACACATAGCGCACAAAGCCCATGTTGAAGGCACTACATTGCGAGAGGCTGCATTGGCATCACATTACGTCACTGCACCACAATTCGAGCTATGGGTTCAGGCAAAAGACATGACCGGTACAACCCTTGCAAGGTGAAGTGGCTCAAGCCAACAGGACAGATATTGACACATTAATAATTTATTTAAGATGCGCCCTGCCCAACTTGTTTATTGCATCAACTCGTCACAACTACCAACACACAACCATAACTACAGATTGAGAAAATAGCCATGATCATGAATGTCACACAAAAGCTGATCCAGTCCCACCTCGTACATGGTGACATGCGTCCCAATGAGGAAATTGGTATTCGTATTGATCAAACGCTTACGCAAGACGCCACCGGCACGCTGGTGATGCTGGAGCTAGAGGCGATGGGCTTAGACCGAGTTAAAACCGAGGTCAGTGTTCAGTACGTGGACCACAACATCATCCAAGAGGACTTCAAGAACCCAGACGACCACTTGTTCTTGCACAGTGCCTGTCAGCGATTTGGGGTCTGGTACTCCCGCCCAGGCAACGGCGTCAGCCATCCCTGCCACCAAGAGAATTTTGGTAAGCCTGGTAAAACGCTGCTTGGTTCTGACAGCCACACGCCTGCGGCGGGTGCGATTGGCATGTTGGCAATTGGTGCTGGTGGGCTGGAGGTTGCGCTGGCGATGGCGGGTCAAGCGTTCTTCACCCGCATGCCTAAGATTTGGGGCGTCAAGCTTACGGGTAGCCTTCCTGATTGGGTAAGCGCCAAAGATGTCATTCTTGAAATGCTGCGCCGCCATGGCGTAGACGGAGGATTTGGCACAGTCATTGAGTACTACGGCCCAGGACTTGCCAATTTAAGCGCCATGGACAGGCATGTGATTGCCAACATGGGCGCAGAGCTTGGTGCGACTACCACCGTGTTCCCCTCAGACCAAGAGGTTCGGCGTTTCTTACGCGCTTGGCAACGTGAGGACGACTGGGTCGAGCTGTCAGCAGATGAGGGTGCAACATACGACTTACATGATGAGATTGACTTGTCCAGCTTGGTCCCATTGATTGCCATGCCGTCTAGTCCGGGCAATGTGCGTCCTGTCAGTGAGGTTGCAGGTGAGAAAATTTACCAAGCTTATATAGGCTCGTCGGCCAACCCTGGTTACCGCGACTTTGCCGTCTCCGCCATGATGCTGCAAGGCCAGCGTGTGAATGAGAGCGTCTCCTTTGATATCAACCCGACATCGCGTGCGCAACTTGAAACGTTGGTGCGGGATGGGCATGTTTCCCACCTGCTGCACGCTGGCGCAAGACTGCATCAAGCGGGTTGCAACGGCTGTATTGGTATGGGGCAAGCGCCTGCAACCAACCAGCTGTCGTTGCGAACGGTGCCGCGTAACTTCCCGGGTCGCTCTGGCACGCGAGAAGACAAAGTCTGTTTGGTGAGTCCGGAAACGGCCACAGCGTCAGCGCTCAGTGGTGTGATCACTGACCCCCGCACACTTGGTATACCTTACCCGCGCATTGCCGATCCGGATCAACCGATCATCAATCGCGCGTTGTTCATGCCACCACTGCCTCTTGTTGAGGCGCTGCAGGTCGAACTGGTTAAAGGTCCCAATATCGCGTCTTTGCCACTATTTGAGCCATTACCGGACGCCATTGAAGCACCGGTATTGCTCAAAGTCGCGGACGATATTTCTACTGACGAGATCATGCCCCCAGGTTTACGGGTGCTGCCGTATCGCAGCAATATTCCTAAAATCGCCGAGTTTTCATTTGACAGACTAGACCCAAGCTATGTGGCTCGCGCCAAGCAAGTACTTGGGCATGTGGTGGTGGGTGGCAGCAATTATGGACAAGGCTCCAGCCGCGAACACGCCGCATTGGGCCCGCAGTCTCTAGGTTTGCGTGTGGTCTTGGCAAAAAGCTTTGCACGTATTCATCAACAAAACCTGATCAACTTTGGCGTGCTCGCCTTGACCTTCGTCAACCCATCAGACTACGACAATATTCAAGCCGGCGATGTGCTGCGCCTGACTGATCTGAGGCGCGCGCTGGCCGATAGGGACCAACTCTTTACCGACAACATAACCCAAGGCACCAAGTTACAAGTGAGTTGTGACATGACCCCGCGGCAAGTTGAATTCTTTCTACGCGGTGGTGTTATCAACTGGATGAAAGAGCAAATTGTCATCCGTTAACGGCTTCTTAATAATGATCACTGGGGCAAATTTTTTATAAACCACGTCAGCAAAACTGTCTTTCCCAATTCCGCGCCAACTTGCAGGGTTTTCAACACGTATGCAGCCTTCAACAACTGTGCAGCTTGCAAGCTCTTCTCCAACTGCATCGGACTGACGTAGCTCAACGTCGAGTAAATTCTGCGGTGGATGTAGAGCGCCATACAGTCAATAACGTGCTCCAAGGACTGCCTGCGTGTCGCCAATGTCCTGCCGGACAAACGGCCCACTTTCAACCAAACCCAGAAGCTGTCCGTGAGGAAATTATCCCAACAATCACGCTTGCGAATGACCGAGCTTTTCAGCATCAAGCCCTTCAGTGCTGACAGGAATTGGTGGACGCCGTATTGGGGGCATTCAGCTGGTCGTCGCAACACCTTTAACCAAGGGCAAGGTCATTCAGCTTATAAACACTTACAGATGCGATTTCACCAGTCTTAAATTACACGACAAACTTGGAATAGAAACGTGCCGCTAAACCGAAGATAGTCGTCGCGAATTAACGGGGTCGCGAAACACCAACGGGTGCTCTTGAGCTGTAACGGAGGCTGCTTCGGCAACAGCTGCTTGCACTGTATGGTGAAGCGGGCTCAAGCTACAGACTGGGTCGGTTGCGTCAGGGTCGTTGGCCAACATGAAAGCTTGACAGCGACAACCACCCAAGTCTTCTTCTTTGTGTGCACAACTTGCACATGGCTCCTTCATCCAACCCGTGCCCCGGTAACGGTTGAAACCATCCGAGTCATACCATATGTCACTCAAGCTGGCCTCTTTCACATTGGGGAAAGTGAGTCCAGGCAGCAAGCGTGCCGTATGGCAAGGCAATGCGAAGCCATCGGGCGCAATGGTCATGAACATACTGCCCCATCCGTTGACACACTTTTTAACTTTCCCTTCGTGATAGTCCGGTGCTACAAAGAATATTTTCATGGCATCACCAAGCTTGGCTCGCCACGCCTCAGTTACTTTTTCAGCCTCCTGAAGTTGCGCATGTGTTGGCAACAACTGCGAGCGGTTCACAAACGCCCAAGAATAGTATTGCGTGTTGGCCAGCTCTAAATACTCGGCCCCCATCTCATGAGCCATGCGAATAATTTCGTCAATATGATCTATGTTCAAGCGATGAATCACCACATTCAAAACCATAGGCCAGCCTTGGTCCTTGATGATCTTGCCAACTTTATTTTTCAGACTGAACGTTTTTGTATGTGACAAAAAGTCGTTCATTTCCCGCGTCGAGTCCTGAAACGACAGCTGCACATGGTCTAACCCTGCAGCCTTCAGTGCAACTGCACGCTCTTCGGTCAAACCAACACCTGAGGTGAGTAAGTTTGAATAAAAGCCAAGTCTTTTGGCCTCGGCAACAATGACCTCAAGGTCGTCGCGTAACAGTGGCTCTCCGCCCGATAAGCCCAGCTGTACGGCACCCAAGGCCCGGCCTTGCTGCAGCACACGTATCCAATCGTCAGTAGATATTTCATCGTCATGGTGCGCAAAATCCACCGGGTTGTAACAAAATACACAGTGCAGCGGGCAACGGTAGGTCAGCTCAGCCAGCAGCCACAAAGGCGGACCAGGACGTGGCTTTATGGCAGGTGTGGACGCGCCAGCGCCCTGACCAGTGGCCGCAGTTGAACTTACAAGAGGCGTTGTATTCATTGAATTACTCCCAAGACAGCCACAGCTGCTCTTTGGCCAAAGTCATAAAAGCCATCACATCGGTTTCAAGACCAGTGGTGGAAAAAGCCTGCTCAAGTTCAGCCACAACCTCATTTACGGAGCGTTGACCATCGCAGCGTGAAAGAATCTCGCCGGCGGTTTGATTGAGCTTCACCATGCCCTCTGGGTACAGCAACACGTGACATTCTTGCGCAGGTTCATACTGCAGCCTAAAACCGGGAGACACACGCGGGATTGACTGCAACGTGAGGGCCGTCAAGACGCGACCCCGTACTTCAATGCAATTGCATCGTTCAGTGCCCACAGAATATCGAGCTTGAATTGCAACACCTCCAATGCACGCTCCTGCAACACGCGGGTGTTGAAATGCGCCAATGTAATGGCTAAGCCTTGATCCACATCGCGACGCGCTTGGCTGATACGGTTGCGAAAATAACTGAGCCCGTCGGTGTCAATCCATGGGTAGTGCGCAGGCCATGTCGCCAACCGTTGCTTGTGAATTTCAGGAGCAAACAACTCGGTTAATGAGGAACACACGGCCTCTTGCCAAGGTGCGCGTCTAGCGAAATTTACATAAGCATCAACACTAAAACGCACCGCTGGTGCGACATGACGCAAATCAATAACCTCTTCTCGACTCAAACCAACTGCTTGCGCCAAACGCAACCAAGCCTCAATGCCACCAGCGTCTTTAACACCAGCCAACTCGAACCCATCGTGATCCAAAATTCGCTGTACCCAGCCACGGCGTACCTCGCCATCTGGGCAATTGGACAGCACAGCGGCATCTTTGATTGGGATGGCTATTTGATAATAAAAACGGTTG